>Ga0315314_1000170_pt1 | contig 84608 bp, 78 predicted proteins | sample TDP9_MG_FD_203631 | JGI IMG/M metagenome (GOLD analysis project Ga0315314, IMG submission 203631) | Freshwater sediment microbial communities from Lake Towuti, South Sulawesi, Indonesia - TDP9 | ecosystem: Environmental > Aquatic > Freshwater > Lake > Sediment | place: Indonesia: South Sulawesi...
GCAAGACTCTGTTAGCAAAAGCTGTAGCTACTGAGAGTGAGGCGAACTTCATAAGCATAAGAGGACCAGAGCTACTATCAAAATGGGTAGGAGAATCAGAGAGAGGTGTGAGAGAGGTATTCAGGAGAGCAAGGCAGGCTGCCCCTTGCATAATATTCTTTGATGAAATAGATTCTATTGCACCTATAAGAGGCATGGGCGGGGATAGCATGGTTACAGAAAGGGTTGTAAGCCAGCTATTGACAGAATTGGATGGTATTCAAGCACTTACAGGAGTTGTAGTCTTAGCAGCTACTAATAGAATAGACATGGTTGATCCAGCATTACTGAGAGCTGGTAGGTTTGATAAGCTCCTCTACATACCTATGCCTGACAAATCTGCAAGAAAGGCTGTATTGGAGATACATGCAAAAGGGAAGCCTCTTGTAGATGTCAATCTAGAAAGAGTAGCTGAGATAACAGAAGGTTTCAGTGGTGCAGATTTGGCTGCTATAATAAACACAGCCACTTCTTTGGCTATTCAAGAATTCATAGGAAAATATCCTAACCCTGAAGATGCAAACAAGCATGTGAATGAGGCATTGGTAAATTCTAAACATATCGAAGAGGCTATAAAGAAGGTAAAAAGCTCAAGAGAAGGAAAGACTATAGAGAAGGTTACTGTGCCATACTATAGGTAGAATTTTTAATTCATTTTATCAAGCAATTACAAGCTTAAAGGGCTATAGTTATGGAGAAGGGCTTAGCTGAGATAATAGGAAGAGGCACATGGATAGACAAAGTAGCTAAAAGGATCATTGAGAGAGAGGATAGGCTTAAGAGAAATAAAGGTATTCTTCGTGTTGAAAGCGGAATAGGAGCATCTGGCATACCTCATATAGGAAGCCTATCAGATGCTATAAGGGCTTATGGTGTAAAGCTGGCTTTAGAGGATATGAGTTACAGATCTGAGCTAATAGCCTTCTCTGATGATATGGATGGGTTAAGAAAGGTTCCAGCTGGATTGCCTAAAGACCTCTCAAGATTCATAGGTACTCCTGTTTCTATGATTCCAGACCCTTTCAAATGCCATAGCTCTTATGGTGACCATATGAGCTCTTTGCTCAAAGATGCTTTAGAGAAGTGCGGTATTGAATATAAGTTTCAGTCTGGGAAAGAGGCTTATAAGAGGGGTTTATTAAACCAAAAGATAACTATACTTCTAGAGAAGGCTGATGTTATAGGAAGAAAGATTGCTGAGATGCTAGGTCAGAAGAAGTTCGAGAAAGCATTACCTTATTTCCCATTATGTGATAGATGTAATAGAATATACGTTGCAGAGGCTTACGAGTACTTGAGAGATGAAGGAAAAGTTCGATATAAGTGTAAAGGGGCTGAAATAGGCAGTATATGGGTTGAAGGGTGTGGTTATGAAGGAGAGGCATCAGTAATAAATGGTCAAGGAAAGCTAAGTTGGAAGGTCGAGTTTGCAGCTAGATGGTCTGCCATTGATATAAGGTTCGAGGCTTATGGCAAGGATATAGCAGACTCAGTTAAGGTAAATGATTGGGTCTCAGATAATATATTAGATTTCCCTCATCCATATCATGTAAAGTATGAGATGTTTCTAGATAAATCTGGAAAGAAGATATCCAAGTCCTTAGGCAATGTTTTCACTCCTCAAACATGGCTCAGATATGGCTCACCACAATCTCTTCTTCTTCTCATGTTCAAGAGAGTTGCTGGCTCACGTAACATTTCTATAGATGATATACCATCTTACATGGATGAGTACGATCTACTCGAGAAAGTATACTTTGGCAAGATAAAGATAGAAAATCCATCAAAGTTAATGAAGTTAAAGGGGCTTTATGAATATGTAAACTTATTAAAGCCAAAAGAAAAGCCGAGCATTCATGCTCCTTACAAGATGCTAGTCCAACTTGCATCCATAGCTCCTAAAAAAAATCATTTAGAATACATTTTGAACAGGCTCTATGAGTATAAGATGGTAAGAGAGGCTACAAAAGAATTGATTCAAAGGATAGAATTGGCATCCAATTGGGCAGATGACTTTAAGACTATAGAGAGGAGAAAGTTGATATTAAAAGATAATGAGAAGAGAGCTATAAAAGAGCTATCTGAATTCATCTTAAAAGTCAAAGATGCAGAGAAGATTCAAGAAGAGATATTTGAAGTTGCCAGAAAGAACGAATTGGGTCCTCCTATTCTATTCAAATTGATCTATAAGACTCTAATAGGCTCTGACAGAGGTCCAAGGCTAGGAAGATACATAGTAGATATAGGAAGAGAAGAGGTAGCTAGGCTTCTATTGGAGCAATTATGATTTTAATAAAAATAAGCTTATCTTTATGCTTTGATCAATTGATAAAGGGCCCGTGGCCTAGCGTGGATTAGGGCGTCAGCCTGCGGAGCTGAAAGTCGTGGGTTCGAATCCCATCGGGCCCGCTATCTTTTGAGTCCTTAAATAGGATTCCTCATATAGCCTATTTGATGATGCCTTTAGCGGTAGAGCCATTAATGGAGTTCTTTGATGTGATAAGAAAACCTTTGACTAGAGATAAGTTGCTAAGCGCTTGAAGCTCTTCTTCACACATATTAGGATGGCGTTCTTCAATGTATGGATTGGATTAAACAAAACTACAATGTGGAATTAGCAATAAAAGACTTAAGTGATGTTTTGGAACATGAAAATCGAAAAGATTTTAAGTGAAAGTAGAACCAAGATAATTTACGTTTTCATGAAAAGGAATACGGAAAGTCGGCTGGAACGTCGGTTAAGAATCAACGAAAAACTAAGACCTCGCTATCGCAGTAGCAGCTCATCTAATACCTTTTCTAGTTTCTCCGGCGGTATCTCGTACTTTTCTGCGATCCTACGAAGTTCGCTACTGGGTAGCGTGACGGCAGCCATAATGCGCTCGTGAACACGCGTTGGCATAGCCCAAGGATTCCATGACAGCATCAGTTGGGCTACATCGGGACGGGCGTAGTGACCATTTGCGTCAAAAACCACCTTGGCAGCCTTAATGAGGGAGGGGTCCAAGTTTGCATAAACGATTTTTTCCTGGTTAAACACAGGTTCGGCTAAATAGTTGCCGAAGGGGCTGACAACAGCGCTACCGCCCACCGCCCACTTGTAGTTGACATGAGGGTTGTCACGGATGTAAGCATGTTCGTTTGGGATATCCTCAGAGCGTAGGAGACCGCTAACGCTGACGACAAAGGCCCCAGCCTCGAAGGCATGCTCTCGAATGGCTGGTTGGAGGTCACATGTGCCACCAAAGCCAGCAGTGTCAGGCTCCACGAGCGAGGGGCCACTAATAATGCTCCAGCTACCCGGCCATACAGCAATGTGAATTTCCTCACCTAGCTCAATCATAGCGGCCTTGATCAAAATCATATGGTTCTCCCAACAGATTAGACCGCCAAGTCTACCGATGTTAGTATCGAAGACACGAAGGTCGCTGATGTCACCCCAGCCCCAGTAAGTCCGCTCAGTATAGGTAGGCATAAGCTTTCTGTGTTTACCCAGGATAGAGCCGTCTGATCCTAAGAAAAGGAGTGTGTTGTACACCGTACGGTTCCCCGGCTTTTCACTCAGCTCGTTACAGCCTATGACGACATAGGCACCCGCCTCACGTGCGGCCTTTGCTAGAATTTCAGTGTCCTCACTCGGAATGACTACGGAGTTTTCTTGTAGAGTGATGTTGTAATTTGCCCATTCCTTCAGCGACGACTCAAACCCGCCGGTGTAATAAGCTGGGTACCCTGGAATGAATGCCTCTGGGAAGACAATCAACTCTGCATCATTTGACGCAGCCTCATTGATGTATTGTATAGCCTTTTTGATTGTGCGTTCTTTATCCATAAAGACAGGAGCAATTTGAATCGCTGCTACTCGCACCTGTTCACATCCTCCTAAGACCTTTCGTGCCATGATTTCACCACTGTTAATTTTTGTTTAAGCAAGGAGTCTCCATCAAATAAGGTTTACGATAATCTTTAAAAGTAATTTTGCCCTAATATAATATTGTGATTGAAAATATCAATCCTTTAGAGAAGGAAACTGGCAACATAAACACATCCCTAGATTCCAATATAGATCGCCTTGCCATAAAAGACAGTACTATTTTGTCTCCCTCAGAAAAGTTTGAGAACTGCAAAAACATAGGTGATGTCTTCGAACTCATAAAGGAGACGACGGAGAGATTCATAGGTTTAAGGAGAGCAGGTCTAACTTTGTACTTGGTCGATCTTCCAATGAATATTGGAGGTTTCCACCAAATCGGTTCTAATGTGATAGTGATGAACAGAACTTTGCTTAAGGCTATCGAAAGCATGGCTGAATCTAAGAAGGACGTAAATTCCTTTGTCTACCTTATACTGCTCCATGAATACCTTCATGCTTTGGGATATGCTGAAGAATGGAAGGTGAGAGAGCTAGTGTATAACATCTCGATGAGTTCTTTCGGGCAGGATCACGATATAACAAAGCTCGCAAAGAGGGGCTTTTCTTACATACTAGAACAAATTTCACATGCTCCAATAGAAAATGATGGGAAAATAGAGATCGTAAAGGACTTTGATAGATCGAGCATGAGTTATATCGGCTAGTAATTCGTTTATTCTGAAAAACATTATCTTGAAAACTATAGGGCATTCCTTTGACAAATGCTACTCCCTTTATAACTCGATTCTCATGGCTCTTTTGATTTTATTTTTAAAGAGTTTTGCGAAATAATGCTCAGATACGCAATAGATACATATATAACAAAAAATAAGAGAGCATGCATGTTTATGTTTGAGGATTTATTAATACCATTCATTGTAATTGGTTTAGCAGAACTTGGCGACAAAACCCAACTATCCATTTTACTTTTGTCCACAAAAACAGAAAAGCATCTACACTTATTGTCTGGTGTGATATTGGCTTTTTTGATAGTCGATGGGATTGCAATTTTAGTCGGAGACTGGATTACGAGTATTGTGCCCATTGATTTGGTAAAAATAATCTCAGGCATTATTTTCATAATTTTTGGAATCTTAACGCTAAGGAGTGCTAAGAAAGAAAAGGGAGGCAAGTATTATTTTAAAAACCCGTTTTATTCAGGGTTCGGTCTAATTTTTCTATCAGAGTGGGGGGACAAAACCCAAATTGCTTCTGGACTGTTTACAACTAGATACAATGGTTTAATGGTTTTGATAGGCGCTATGTCCGCCTTGACTTTATTATCTATTGTGGCAATTTATCTAGGTAAATTTATTTCAAGCAAAATAAAGCGAAAAACAATAACAAAAATTGCTGGAGCCTTGTTCATATTGATAGGCACGTCGTTCTTTTTATTCTAGGACATGCCCTTCACATTACTAAACATCAAATTTATTCCTTGATCTCAGTCCTTTTGAATAATATCCATGCTCCAAGCATTAAAGGTATTGTATATGCTAATACTACTCCTAAAGCTCTAAAGGCAATTTGGGCTATAGGCATGATCAGGGATTCTGTAATAGTAGTAGGTGTTGGTCCTAGCTGAATACCAGTAATGTATGTTACATTAACATTGGCATTAGGGTTTATAGCAAATTGGCTTAAAATCACTCCAAGAGCGTCTGTCCCTGTTTGAATGGATATTTTATCATCAACTATTATCCCAGACTGACCTTGGCTTGGTATGTAGTCAGCCATCCAAGCCTGACCTGCAAAGACTCCTAAAATTCCTACTGTAATGCCCAGCCCAATAATAATGCCAAAGGAGCCTAGGGCTGTAATTATTGAGCTTTTAGATGCTGCTCCTAGGAAGAAGACCATTGATAAGTATAAAATCGTAGAGAGAAGAATTCCTAGAATGAGAGCTGGAGAAAATATTATGTACTCTTGAGGGCCATATATGGCGTATGATAACCCTAAACCTATTAAGTAAAGGATCACGTATGCAATCGTCAATATTATGAGAGCAGCAACTACTTTAGCAAGAAATATCAGTGATCTAGATACTGGCTTTGAAAATAAGATGTGAGCCCTACCATGCTCGAATTCCTCAGGGATCGAGTTCATCCCTATAGCTATTGCAAATAAAAATATGAAGAAGCCTGATGGAGAAGACAATGCTTTGTAAGGATCTTGTTGAATAGCTTGACCAGTTATAGAAGAGAGGACTATTGGAACTATGAATGTAATTATCTGAACGAGCACGACTATTAATAATATTGCTTGAAACTTCCTCTTTCTTAAATTCCAAAGAAGTTCGTATTTTAAAAGAGCTCTGAACTTGCTCAAACCACTTGCTTTTTTCTTTCTCTTCATATTAAGACTCACCTTTTATAAGCTCTAAGAAAAGCTCTTCAAGACTTCTCTCCTCTATTCTCATGCCTATGATAAGACCTCCAGCATCTGATATGGCTCTTGATATATGAGCCCTAAAGTCACCAAGCTTTGAGCAGAAAATCTCAGCTCTGTTGCCAACCCAGTTCACCTTCTCTACAAAATTAAGGCTTCTTATAGCTTTAATAATATCAGGGGATACCTTCTCTAACTCAACAATAACTTCACGATGTTTAGAGAGCTTCTCAAGAAGATTTGAGATGCTATCTTCTATAATCTTCATGCCTCTATTGATCACTGTAGCGTGAGAGCAAATTTGTTGAACCTCATTTAAAAGATGAGAGGAGAGAAAGACAGTTCTTCCCTCTGATGCTATCTTCCTAATTATCTCCCTCACCTCCACCATGCCAACAGGATCGAGACCGAGGCTTGGCTCATCCAATATTACCAAATCAGGGTCTCCTATCAAGGCTTGAGCCAAACCTAGCCTTTGCTGCATACCTTTGCTATAGTGACCAATTCGATCATTAGCTCTATCGCTTAAACCAACTAGCTCTAGTAGCCTTTTTGCCTCATTAAGCCTATCCATTCTTGATAGACCATAAATCTCTCCATATATCTCTAAAAGCTCTCGACCTTTAAGAAAAGGCGGTAGCTTAGGAAGCTCTGGCATGTATCCTATCCTTGACCTTACATCAGGTTTCCATCCACCACCCTCAAAGCCAAGAACTTGAATGGAGCCTGAGTCAGGCTTTAATAGCCCTAAAATTAGTTTAATAGTGGTAGTCTTGCCTGCTCCATTAGGACCTAGAAAGCCATGAACAGTTCCAACCTCAACCTTGAGATCAAGTCTGTCTACTGCTTTTATCCTTCCAAAGGATTTCGATAAGCCTTTAGCCTCAATGGCTATATCCATAATAACTATCCCTATTTAATTAAGTATTTAAGTCTCATAACTTTCTTCAATTTTCCTTCTTATTTATTTCTGCGCTAAATTGAATAATTGAATGGGCTTCTTTGATTATAGAATTAAATCTCTTTTTTGAAGTTAATAGTGTAGCAAAAGAAATTGCCATATTTTTCAGCCGGATTGAAACCAAATCTCTCAGCGAGAGAAATGAGATTTCTTCTCATAACGTAATGAGGATCAGCAAGAAACTCTGTTATAGATAATAAACCATTAGATTTTAGTACTCGATGCAACTCCTTTAGGGCTATCTCTCTTTTAGGAATCTCTCCTATGACTGTAACCAAGAAAGCTATGTCAAAGGCTTCATCCTTAAAGGGCAAATTTTGAGCATCTGCCATTATAAGCATGACATTTTTGACATTATTCTCCTCAACCTTTTTCCTTACCTTTGCTAAAGCCAAATCTTGAATATCTAATGAGTTAACTATTCCTTCCTTTACAATCTCAGATGCCTTAATAGTGTAGAAACCAGTGCCACAACCAGCTTCAAGGACATTTTGTCCAGATTTAAGACCAGACCTTTTTAACAGTTCCTCTCTGCTCAAGATGAAATCTCTAACTGGAATGTCAAGTATTCCAAGAAGTTGTCTTGGAATCGGGGATGGGTAGATTTTTGCCAATATACGAATAATAATTTGAAATATTAGGAATAAGAATAAAATGATAAGGATCAAAAACAAAATGTCTTGAATGTTCATATCATACGATAATTGAATTTGTTACATAAACCCTTCTACCTAGTCAGGTTGCACAGTGCTTATCGCCTGATCAGGGCGAAGTGTTTGAGACCTTCTATGCTGATGAAAGTTGCCAATATGCCTCCTGCCACCCATATTGCGTCTTCGAATGTAGGATAGAGTATATGCAGGGCTTCTCTTGCTCCAGGTATATGTAGTAGCACGATGATTAAAAAGCTCTCCCAAAATATGGCTAGTAGAAGCCATTTATGAGGTTTCGCCTTGTTTATTGTAAAAAGTAATGAACGACAGTTTATTGCAATGGCCAGTTCGACAAAAACGAACATGAGGAATAATCTAGTTCTGGCAGCATCCATTCCATAAGGTAACCCACTTATGAAAGCGAACGTAAGGACAGGAGTTTCGACAAGTAGCGCCCTTATGAGGAATAGCACCACATCCCTTGTGAAGACAGGCTCGTCCTTGGGTCTTGGAGGTCTTTTCATTAGGTCTGGGTCGGCCGGGCTAAAGCCCAAGGCTAAGGCAGGAAGACCATCTGTAGCCAAGTTTATGTAAAGAATATGGACAGGAAGAAGCGGTAGTGCAGCCTCCCCAGAGAATCCCATAAAGCGCAAGATAAGTAAGGCCCCTATGCTCATCACAGCTATCTCTACAAGGTTAGCTTGTAGAAGATATGCTAAGTACTTCTTTATGTTGTCATAGACCCACCGCCCAAGCTCTATGGCCTTGACTATTGTTGCGAAGTTATCATCTGCTAAGACTAAGTCTGAGGCTTCTTTCGTGACATCTGTCCCTGTGATGCCCATGGCAACACCTATGTCTGAGCGTTTCAAGGCTGGAGCGTCGTTTACACCATCCCCTGTCATGGCCACTACACGACCCTTCTTCTTCCATGCCTCGACTATTCTGAGCTTATGAAAAGGGGAGACACGAGCATAAACAGTTACCTTCTCGACATATCTATCAAATTCCTCATCACTTAGTTGCTCTAGCTCTTCACCTGTTAAAACAAGGTCACCTTCTTTGTATACACCCATCTCTTTGGCTATAGCTACTGCTGTAAGCTTATGATCCCCTGTAATCATTATGGAAGTCATGCCAACCTGCTTGGCCACTTCAACTGCCTTCACAGCCTCCGTCCTAGGAGGATCGATCATGCCTACAAGCCCGAGAAATGAGAAATCTTTTTCGAGAAGCTCGTTGTCTGAGGGGTCTAGACCAACAGGCAGTACCCTTTCAGCTACCCCTAGAGTCCGTAGGGCATTCCCAGCCATCTCCTCATTAATAGCTAAAATGAGCTTTCTATCTTCCTCATGCATCTCCCTTAATTGCCCATTTTCGATAATATAGTTGCAATGCTCCAAGACTATTTCGGGGGCGCCCTTCATATAGGCAACATAAATACCACCTTGGGCAGAATGGACTGTTGTCATAAGTTTCCGCTCAGAGCTGAATGGCACCTCTGCAACCCTAGGGTGAAGCTCTCTAACCTCATTTTGCTTCAGGCCTATTTTTTCAGCCAGTACAATCAAGGCACCCTCTGTGGGATCGCCCTTTACTGTCCATTTGCTGTCATCTGCCTCTAACCTTGCATCATTACAAAGGAGGATGGATTTGGCGAGTCTTGCCAAAGCGTTCTTCAAGCCTAGGTCGATGGATCTTCTACCATAGAGTATCTCGCCTTTTGGCTCGTAACCAGCGCCAGTAACCTCCAGTTCCTTTCCATCAACATAGACCCGCCTTACAGTCATCTCTCCCTTCGTTAGAGTACCCGTTTTATCTGAGCATATTATCTGGGTAGAGCCCAGGGTCTCAACAACAGGCATCCTCCTGATCAGAGCGTTCCTCTTGGCCATAATGTGCATACTTATGGCCAAGTTTCCAGTTACAATGGCTGGTAGTGCTTCAGGGACAGCAGCGACGGCTAAGGCAATGCCAAACATAAAGACCTCAAGAAAGAAGCCAAGGCTGATGAATCCAAGTATAAAATACTCTTCTGCTACTTCTACCACAGCTATCACAGATATTATTACCAGTACTATTAAGCCGAGCTTTCTACCTATCTCACTCATTCGCCTCTCAAGAGGCGACCTCTCCGTGGTTACTGCTGTAGCTTCCTTGGCAATCTTGCCAAACTCTGTTCTCATCCCTGACGCAATCACAACCCCCTTCCCCTTGCCATAAGTGACCGTGGTTCCGGAGAACACCATGTTGGTTCTATCCATTACTGGAATTTTCTCTGGTAAAACCTTCAAAGTTTTCACAACAGGAACCGACTCACCTGTTAAGGGCGCTTCATCCACTTGGAGGTTCACTTCTTCAACCAACCTTATATCGGCTGGCACTTTGTCTCCAGCCTTTAGAACAATTATGTCCCCAGGAACTACTTCTTTTACTGGTATCTCCTTCTCATTACCTTCTCGTATGACTGTGCATGTGGGGTTTAACATCTTCTTCAGCGACTCCAGAGTTCTTTCAGCCCTGTATTCTTGGATAAACCCTAAGATGACGACGAAGAAGACTATGATGGATATGACTATTGCATCAATCACCTCTCCTAAAAACGCTGAAATGACAGTAGCGACCAATAAGATGCCTAAAAGTATGTTTGCGAACTGCTTGAAGAAAATCTTCAAAGGGGAGACCTTCTTTTCTGTCACAAGCTCATTTGTGCCATAGACGGCCAATCTGGACTTAACTTCAGCATCAGATAATCCCCTATCCCTATCAGTGCGTAGCATCTTTACTACATCTGCGACCTCTATTGCATGCCAATTCTTCTCTGGAATCATTTCTTGAACTTGCTCAAGTCTTGACATTCTTCAGCACCTTAGCAACTTATACACATCCTATATCCAGATTTGTTAGTAAAAAACTTATGACAAAAAATAAAAAGGTTAGTCTCCCTGAGGGAGAGTCTCAGTGCTCTTTATGCCTTGTAAAGATGATATCTTCTTTGCTAAATCCTTGAGCTTTAAGAAGTCCTCAGCCTCTATGAAGATTACTACATCGAAGCGACCAAAGACCATGTATGCATCTTTAACTCCCTTTATTTTCTTTGCCTCTTCTACTATGCTAGGAGAAGCTGTGGCTGTAGCCTTTATGAGCATTAAACCATTTATCATAGCATCATGCCTCCAAACCTATAAGGGTTTCAGTAGCCAATACACCGTCTATACTTCCTATTTTTAATGCTAAAGTGCTAAGCTCCTTCAAGCTTGCAACCTCTGTATTTGCAACTACGTCTGTTCTTCCTAAGACTGAAAAGGCAACTTTTATGCCTTTGATTTCGCTTACTTTCTTCCTTACTTGATCGTATTTAGCTGGCTGTGTTTTGATGAGTAAGCAAGCCTTCATACCTTAGTCATAACTGAAGTCTTTAATATGGATTTTGGAATTATGTTATACAAAGAAGTTTAAGATTTAAAAAGACAGAACTAAGACTAGGCTTCTCTTTTTATTATCTCTTCTATCTCATAAGGTCTAGTTATAATTGTTATACCTTTCATTTCTTTAAGCTTCCTCAGGTTCATAAGATCTACATCTCTCATCGTTAAATCCATCTTCTCCCCTGTAGGCAAGATCGTTGTTATCTTCCCATTTTCTGTCTCTTGATCCACTGGGAGTATATATACAGGCACATTACCCTTTTGAGCTTGTGAAACTGCGTTAGTTGCCAATGAGTCTGCTATACCATTGACTATCTTAGCTACAGTATTAGCAGTTGCAGGAGCTACTAAAAGAAATTTGAACTTTCCAATTTGAAGCTGACCTGCTATGAAAGGAATATTCGAGCTTTCTTCCACCATGATCTTTGGGGAGATTTTCTTCAGCTCCTCCCATAGCCCATACCATTTCACAACTATAACAGCTGATTTAGACAAGAATATTTTTACTTTTGCATCTCCTCTTTCAACTATCTTCTTTATAACCTGAATCGTTTCAGGTAAATGATCTCCTGAGCCTGTTATCCCCCAAGCCATCTTTATAGGTAATTTTTGTGCACTCAAGTGAAATCACACAATCTATTGCTTGTATCTTATCTTAAAGATTTAGCTAAATCACGTATAGTATCTATCGAATAATCTTGAGGATATGAGAAGACTATATTCTCTACACCTAAAGATTCTATCCTTGAGAGATAATCCTTGAGTTTTTGAGAAGGCGTGGATATTGAAAACTCATCTATAATATTTTGAGGAATTTTGTTTGAGCCAATCAATTCTTCATAAAATCCGAATGTCTTCAAAAACCGATTTGAGGTTCCTAATATGACAGCACTAGAGGATAAATGTGAAAGTTGGTGGATCTCATGATTATAAACAGTATAAATATAGGATGGTGCAAAGATTCCAATTTGAATTTTTCTCCCTTCTATTCGCCTTATCTTGTTTATAGCCCACTCTATGATGCGTGGGGAACAAAAGTTTAGATGCACACAATCGAAAGAGGAAGCTATCTTAAGCATTTCTGGTCCTTGAGCACCTAGCCCTATCTTAAAGCTTAATCCTTGCTCCTCAGACCTTCTCAATATCTCAGCCTTGGCTTGAACAAGAAGTTCAGGAATTCCCTTTAATGATTCTCGCAAGATTCCTACCTTTTTAAGTTGATTCTTATCCCCTGCAACTATACAAAGTTCAAAGCGATCTCCATAAGCTTTAATCAAAGAATAAAAGGCGCTTACAATCTGCTGATCAGTATGTAAAAGAGGAGAGAAACCTAATCCTATCTGAATTCTTTTCGTTTTTGATGCTATGGCTGAAGCAACCACAGGTCCATATCTTTGGCTGGGCATATCACATATCCAAATAGAATCTAACCCCAGTCTTTCAGCCTCAACACCCTTCTGAACTATCTGATCTATTTTACTATCTGCATTCAGATGAAGACCGTATTTCATCTCCACTCCCTTGCCATGCTTTCTATGGAATCTTTCCAATTCAATCCATAAGGAGGACCAAAAACTACTTCATTCACTCCGTGTTTCTCAAGAGAAAGAAATTCTTCACAAATTTCTTGAACATTACCAAATATACTGACGTCCTTTATGAACTCTTCATCGACAAGCTCTGATGCTTCTCTTATTCCAAACTTTAAGACTGCATTCCTTACTTTCTGAGCTTTTTCTTCATTAATCTTACATAGCTCCAAAACTCTTTTAGGCGTATCAGCGATAACTATGGCAACTACCTCTTTCGCTATTTCCATCCCTTTGCCATCCTTAATTAGAATCGTTGGAACCCAGACTACAGTGGTAAAACTCTTGTCTAATTCCCTTCCTTTCAATCCTTCTCTAACCATGCTTGTTGCCTTCTCTATATACGATCTTGGACCGCTGATGATAACTCCATCAGCCATTTCTCCTGCTAATTCTAATAGTTTAGGACCTCTTGCTCCAAAGTAAATGGGAATATTAAAGTCACATTTAGCGGAATAATCATTGAGATTGAACCTACCACTACTTATCACTTTTTCTCCTAACCATATTTTCCTTAGAAGATCGGTAGCATCTTTTAGAATTTGTATAGGCTTGTCAGCAACCAAGCCCTTCTTGGCTAAATCCTGAAGACCACCTATGCCTAAACCGAGCGTAAATCTTTCTTTATAATCAAGCTCCCTTAATCCTGCTGAGGCTCTACCTATTGTTGAAATATTACGAATTAGTGGACTAGTTATACCTATGCCAACCTTTGTGGACTTTGTTCTTAATAGAAATATGCTTGCTAAAGTGAATACATCATTGAGGCTATCTATGTCTTCTCCAACCCATATCCTATACACATTCATTTCATCGGATAAAGACGCTAACCAATTCACTTTCTCAAAAGATGCACTTGTTGTAATTCCTATGCTCAAGTTCAGTTTAGACACATCATCGAACCCAGATAAAATAATAAGCTTTTGAGATATAAATCTAAGGAAAAGAATTATAGCAAAGATTAGAATACATATAATGTAATGTCGCTACAACTGAAGGATATACAAAAGATAAGGAAGATACTGGGCTTGACTCAGAGCGAATTGGCAAAGCTCTCTGGAGTCAGTCAATCATTAATAGCGAAGATAGAGGCTGGAAAGATGGACCCGTCTTTTTCCAAGACCATGGCTATCTTTGGAACTTTGCAAAAGTTACAGTTGAAAAATTCTAAAAAGGTAAAGAACGTGATGACAAAGGAAGTCGTATCTGTAGATGCTGAATCTAATGTAGGCGAAGTAGTAAAATTGATGTATAAGCATGCAATCTCTCAAATGCCAGTTTTAAGTGGAGATGAAGTTATAGGGAGTGTGTCTGAAAAGGTTCTTATAAAGAAGTTATCAAGCGAAGAAAGCCCAAGAATACTCTTCATGAGGAAAGTAAAAGAAGTCATGGAACCACCTTTTCCTACCGTGAACGAAGATACTCCTATAGATCTTTTAGTCCCTATGTTGAATTTTTATTCAGCGATTTTGGTGATGAAAGGGAAAAGTATAGCAGGAATTGTAACAAGGGCTGACTTACTCAAGCCGGAATAGATTTAAAGTATATATAGAGAGATTCTGTAGGTTTAGGAGGATAAAAGTTGGAAAAGGATCAAGCAATAGGCGCTATAATCTTGATCGTCAGCATACTAGGCATCATCATCTATGGTTGGCTACTCTTCTTCACTATCTGGGCGGTGATAGTTCTACAGATAACTGTCTTCGTAGCTGTGGCAGTAATATTAGCAATACTGGCTTGGATAGGATGGACTATGGCAACTACTCCACCACCAAAGCCTATAGAGCCTGAAATGGCTCCAACAACGAAGTCTGAACAAATGCCTAAAGAAGAAAAGTAAGTAGAGTTTCAAACTCTTTAATTAAATTTAGCCTTCAGAAAGGATTATCTGATAGGTTAAAAATAATGAGAGTGAATTGATTAAAAAGCTCATCTTGGTCACAGGCATGCCAGGCTCTGGAAAGTCTTTAGTAAGAGAAATAGCAAAGGAGTTGGGCATTCCAGTTCTTATAATGGGCGATGTAATAAGAGAGGAAGTAAAAAGAAGAGGCTTAAAAGAGGAGGCAAAAAGTTACGATTTTGTCATGAGGGATATTAGAGCAAAACTAGGTAATCAGATAGTGGCTGATAGAACAGCAAAGAAATTGAATAAAATTAAAGCAGATATAGCATTCATAGATGGAGTTAGAAGTCTTGAAGAGGTTAAATACTTTAGGAAGATCGCTGAAGATGTTCATACTCTTGCTTTGTTATCCCCTTTTCGAATCAGATTAGAACGCTTATCATCAAGGAACAGATTGGGAGACCCAAAGACTGAGAAAGAACTTGAAAAAAGAGATGAAGCAGAATTAAAGCTGGGCTTAGGGGAAGTTATAGCTAAAGCAGACTCTTACATTGTAAATGATGATAGAGCGATAGATATCTTTAAAGAAGATGTAAGAAAGACTATAATCCATTTAGTGAAGAGCAATTAAATCAATCAGATAGGTTAAACGGCTTTCCTTTGCTAAGAATCTCTTGTGGAATTTTTTCTTTATTCTTGATTAAGAAATTTTTATCCTCTTTCTTATTTCTTAGCTCATCAGGTAGCATGTGAGGAATCTCCTCTATAATAGGGTACCAACGGCCACAGTTTTGACAAATAAGGATTCCTTCGACTATTTCTGTTGATGTATCTGTCTTCTTTTCATCAAATACTATAATCTGAAGTGGGAAGGTCTTACATATAGGGCATGCCAATATATCCATTAATCGGTATTTCAACCCTGTTCTATACATATCAATATAAAATGATTAATTAACTTTTTTAAAACTCATACACTATCATAGATGCTATAGCATTAGTTTTTAATAACGTATTGTTTAATACCCCATGGCTTGAACGACTGGTTAAAATTCCTCATAAATACTTCAAGAGAGGTTCATAGTGCCATCAAACCCATCCTAGGGTCTGATTTGGCTTCTGAAGTTATTGGCAAAGGAGCAGGGGGAGATTTGACTATGAAGATAGACAAATTGGCTGAAGATGTTATAATAAATTCTCTCAAGAGTCAGAATATATCATGTATCGTGGTAAGCGAGGAGTGTGGTATTATGAAGATTGGAGGCAAGCCAGATTCTTACGTTGTAATTGACAGCATAGATGGTACGACGAATGCAATTAGAGGAATACCTTTTTTCTGCACTTCGATTGCAATATCAAAAGGTAATTCGATTAAAGATGTTGATGCAGGGGTTGTATTGAACCTATCTGATGGCACCATATTCTACGCTGAAAGAGGCAAGGGAGCATACATGAAAGATGAGAAGATAAAGACTTCTGATAGAGTCTCACTCGAAGATGCGGTTATAGGTATAGACTTTAGCAAGGCTGAAGAGAAGAATATAACTAGATTGATACCTCTTTTCAAAAAGGTCAGGCATATGAGGCATTTTGGTGCCAATGCTCTAGAAATTTGCTATGTAGCCTCAGGGTTCATAGATGCCTTTGTAGATGTTAGAGGAATTTTAAGAGTCACAGATATAGCTGCATCTTACATAATACTGAAGGAAGCAGGTGGAGAAATCCTTACACCTGATGGAAAGGAGCTTGATTCGATTCTAGAGCCAACTCAAAGGGTATCCTTCATAGCAGCATCTAACTCAACAATTTGTGATAAGATTTTGAACACTATAGAGTTGAGAAGATAAAAATTAGATGATGAAAACCTTTCAGAAAATTGGTTTACTATTTGATTTGCCTCTTAACTATCAAATCAAATATCCTCTCAGCGCAAGCATCTGGATTCAGCCTTTCTGTATCAACTATTAGATCAGGTTTTAAGGGCTCTTCGTAAGGGACACCTATGCCTGGTACTGTAGACTCTCTTTCAAGGGCTCTTTTGTAAATATCTTTAGGAGCTTGGAAGGTTTCTATGCGCTTACTTTCTCTTTTTATACAAGTTTTTAAAGGACAATAAAGATAGACTTCCATGAAATTCTTTATCTCTTCTCTCGCTTTTTCTCTGTACCTTCTTCTATTCCCTGTTGCATCTATTATAACATTTACACCATTCTTTGTCAATAGCTTTGCAACATAAAGGATTGCTCCATAAACTATTTCTCTTTCTTCCTCGGTGTACTTTGGTTCTGGCGTTATTACCCTTCTTAGTTCATCTGAAGATATTATCTGGGCGTTAATGCCATTATTCTTCAGCTTATCGATTAGAGCCTTTGCTAATGTTGACTTTCCTGATCCTGGTAACCCTGTCAGCCATACACACCAACCTTCCCTCATAGTTACACCTTTTAAGCTAAGTATGAGTTGACTTTCTCTAAATCAAATCTCTCTATGCTCAGCACTTTGTTTATGAAGTTGAATATCTTTATTCTTACATCCTCTGGAAGATTAGGGTACCAAATTGGAGATGCAATAACTAACCCTCTCCATGCAAAGAAGGGCTGAATCACTTCGAATACTTCATAATCTTTTGTCTTATCTATATAATTCTCCCAAAAATTCATGAACAATTTTTCAAAATGTCCTTCAAGCCTACCATGAGCCTGTAAGGAGTAGAATATGTAATTTATGCTCATCGAAGAGAGATCATCGGCAGGCTCTCCCCACTCTCCCCTGCTCCTATCAAGGACTGTGAAGTCTATGCCCTTTCTGAAAATTATGTTCCAAGGGTGAAAGTCGCCATGAACTTGTGAGAGCCTATGAGTCTTTTTCTTTAAAATGTATCTCCAATCTATGCACATCTTCTCTATCTTCTTCAACCCTTCTTCATTTATGTATGGCAAACCAGAAGGATAGCTATCTATCAAGCCCATTATGCATTCCCCATGACCTAACAATTCTCTAGCCCTTCTTATGTAGAGACCATGCTCTTTCCTCTTTCTTGAATGTATTTTTACTAAATAATCTGATAAGGTTAAGCATCTTCTTACATCTAGTTCATCAATTTCATTAGTAGCCTTTATCCTATCTAGATCAGAGTGATATAACTTGCCCTCTACCTTCTTCATCAAGATGAAGTACTCATTGCAATCCCCTAAAGACTTCAACTTGCCTTCTTTCGTAAACGCGCCTACATCATAAGATCTGACATGCCTTGGTAGCTTGTTGAATGTAGAATTTTGCCATATTATAACTTGAGCTCTATCTGAGAAGTGTTCATGACCAAAGCCTCCTCTCTTTAAAGTTTCTAGAACTAAACTCTTCTTCTTGCCTTTAACATCTATCTCAATAAGATAAGGTAGACCATATCCAAATGCCTTCAGCCTCTTCTCCTTCCTTATCTTCTCCTTACAAAGCTCTCCTATGTATTTGATGGTAACTTTATCCTTAAAGACAAACGATAGGTATTCTTGTATCTTATCAGAATCTATTCTAATCAATTTTTTGCAAATTATTTTAAAATGTAAATGTATTTAATCTTACTTCTGTAACTTTACTTTAACCTTGAAAATATCCCTTTTAGACTATTGAGTGTAGCAAGAGCTATATGCCTAAATTCTCTATCGATCATTGATAGCGTGATAAGATAGACAAAAGCACCAAACCCTATCAATGTTAAGACAGCTACGATGTAGATGGAAAAAGTTGGGATGTATGCAAGGTTGAATTTCAGCAACTGAAGCAAAATCGCCATAATGCCTGAGCAGAACAAGTACTTTAAGAGATTAATGAATGGGAATTTAAAGTCCATAGCTCTTTTGGCTAAAATCCATTTGTACAGTGTAGAGAATAAAGTAACTGTAAGGGATAAGACTGCCCAGACGAGGGCGAGGAAGATATAATCGAATCCCCAAATATTAGAGACATATACTAAGATAATCAATCCTAAGATGTAAAATGCAGATGAAACATAAGTTATCAATGGTACTATGAAGAGTTTGCTTTTCATAAAATCCTTGAATTTATAGTTGACATTCAACTCTACTTTTTCAGTCCCAACCAAGATTGTGCCAAAAATTCCTGATAGAGTGAAGATCAATGATGCAGGGATCATTGCCCTCAATATCCATAGTAAGTCGGCATAAGTTGGGTTAAGCAAGTAGAGCAGAGGGCGTGCCAGTACAAAGGCTCCAAAGCTCATAGGGATGCCAAACATTAGCACAAATCTAATCGATGCCTCAACATCTCTTTTACCTCCTCCTCCTAGCAACTTTGGATAGAGGGCTATAGCCAAGAGGCCTGAATATGTAACAATAGTGCTTATTATGTCTGGAACTTTAAAGTATGTTAAAGGTATAGGCGAACCTGTGAGCGCAGGGACTATAAGCCCATCGAAACTATATAAGATTCTTGGTAATGAGCCAAATATAGGAAGCCAAAAGACTTTGAGCCATCTCTTAGCCAATTCCTTATCGAAGTTACCAATCATTGCATCCTTTATCATAAAAGCTAATAAGAATATCTGGGCTATTTGAGCAAAAGTTATGGCAAGTATGGCACCAATTACTCCTAGTCTAGACTCCATTACAAGCCATATAGCCAATACTACTTTTGCAACTTCGAAGACAAAGAATCCATAACTCTGAACCTCTGGTCTTATACCTTGAGCAATAGATTCTAAAGTTGATATAGCATAGTAAAGGATAATTTGAATCCCTGCTACAAGAAAGTATGCTAAAGGCGATTGTATTCTTTGGGCTATAGGGATAGATGCAAGAATGTAAGCTATAGAGGCAATAGGGGCAATGGTCAAGTTCATAATTAACCCAGTCTTTGCAACTTTTACACCTCTTGCAATGTACCGAGTTATCCAATAGTTAGAGATCGAAGCAGGAAATAAGACGTAGCTTGCCATTAATCCTACAATTTGCCAGATTCCAAAGTCTGCCTCTGTTAGGCGCCTTGTGACTATTATAGAGAACATAAGACCAGTAAAGATGCTCATTATTCTTGTACCATAAGCCATTAAGCCAGCATACCTTAGCCGAATGTTACTCAAGCTCGTCGTTAGACCCTTGTTATTTGCTATTCAAATAGATTTTCTGAAAGTAGGTTTAAAATCACCATGATAAACTCTTAATACAGGACTGCCTGAAGAATTAGAATAAAAGAACTTTAATGTTCCTAAATAGCTTTAAAGATAGGTAAGAATCTTTATGGCGCCGCCGGTCGGACTTGAACCGACGACCAACTGGTCCCTGCGTGGATTAACAGCCTCAGCTTACATTATCAGTTGCTCTACCACGCTGAGCTACGGCGGCTAGCCATTCAGCAAGAATTGTATTCATAGCTTTAAGTTTTGCTTTTTAGATTGTTCCACAATAAGGAGTAGGGCAACCTCCAGAATATTCAGAGTCAGCGCTAACATATTCTAAAGTCTCGCCTCTCTCTACACCAAGAACTGAGCTCAGGTATAGGACTTGCTCTTTCTTGCTACCATATCTATATACAGTTATGCCCTTACAACCGAGCTTGTAGGCTAAAAGATAGGCATCTCTTACATCCTCTACAGTAGCATTGTGTGGTAAGTTAATAGTCTTTGAGACAGCATTATCTGTGTATCTCTGAAAGGCTGCCTGCATCCTTACATGCCACTCAGGCTCTATATCTAATGCTGTTACAAATAATCTTTTAACATCCTCTGGAATCCCTTCAATCTCTTGGATGGAGCCTTTCTTTGCTATCTCCATCATTAAGCCCTCACTGTAGAACCCTCTTTTCTTTGCAATTTCTTCAAATATAGAGTTTGCTTCTAAGAGTCTTGTCCCTTCTAGAACATTTCTTACAAAGGAGACTGCGAACAAAGGCTCTATACTGCCAGAACAACCAGCAATTATAGAAATTGTGCCTGTTGGGGCAATTGTAGTTACAGTGGCATTACGAATCATTTTAAAGTCTCTTTTCTCCCATAAGCTTCCCTCAAAGTTAGGAAATGAGCCTCGCTCTTCAGCCAATTCTACAGATTTCTCCATGGCTTCTTTAGAGATGAAGCTCATAACCTTTTCAGCTATCATTAAAGCATCCTTTGAATCATATTGTATACCAAGCTTTATGAGCATATCTGCAAAGCCCATTACTCCTAGTCCTATCTTTCTGTTGGCTTTTGTTACAATCTCTATTTGAGGTAATGGATATTTGTTAACATCTATTACATTATCAAGAAAATGAACTGAGGCACGAATTGTATACCTTAACTTATCCCATAAAATATCATCCTTGACCATCTTTGACAAATTTATGGAGCCTAGATTACAAGATTCATAGGGCAATAATGGCTGCTCACCACATGGATTTGTGCTTTCTATCTCCCCAATATTGGGAGTAGGATTGTAACGATTTATTGTATTTATGAATATGGCTCCAGGGTCACCTGTAGCCCAAGCCATAGTTACTATTAAGTTGAAGACATTACTAGCCTTGAGCCTATTTACAGGCTCTTTTGTGCGAGGATTTATCAATTCATACTCATCGTCTCTCTCCAAAGCCTTCATGAAACTATCAGGGATAGCTACAGATATGTTAAAGTTTGTAAGAAAACCTTCCTTCGACTTGGCTGTTATGAACTCGATTATATCTGGATGATCCACTCTTAAGATGCCCATATTTGCTCCTCTTCTTCTACCTCCTTGCTTGATTACGTCTGTTGCAGCATCATATATACGCATGAAAGAAACAGGACCTGATGCTATGCCTTTTGTGGAGCCTACTATGTCTCCCTTCGGTCTTAATCTAGAGAAGGAGAAGCCAGTCCCCCCTCCTGATTGATGAATCAATGCTGCATACTTTAGAGTATCAAATATGCTCTGCATAGAATCTTCTACTGGTAGTACAAAGCAGGCTGAAAGCTGCCCAATTCTTGTTCCGGCATTCATAAGAGTTGGAGAGTTAGGTATGAATTCGAGGCTAGCCATTAGTCTATAAAATTCTTCTTCGATGCTCTCCACATCTGTTGCCTTATTGTATAAAAGGTCAGCAGCAGCTACAGTTTTAGCTACCCTTCCAAACATTTGTCTTGGGGTTTCAATGACTTTACCCTCCATGTCCTTTTGAAGATATCTTCTTTCGAGTACGCTTACAGCGTTGACAGAGAGCTTCAGATCATCAGCCACTCCAAAGAACTTCTTTGCTTCTCGAATTTCAGTGCGCTTCCTTCGGTATAGAATGTAAGCTTTTGCTACATCAGCGTAACCATTCCTTATGAGAGTCTCCTCAACTATATCTTGTACGTTCTCAACATGAGGAATCTTTCCCTTAAATCTCTCTTCAATAATAGCTACGACTTGATTTGAAAGCTTTTTTGCTTCTTCTCCATCCTCATGATTTACAGCAATGAAAGCCTTAGCTATAGCATTAGCTATCTTGTCAGCCTCGAATTTGACTATTCTTCCATCTCTTTTACGAATTTCCTGAATTTTTACACTTGACATATATTAACCATTATTTGTATAACAAGAAGTCTAATAAATCGTTTTTCTAGATCGTTTAAATTAAAATAATAAATAGGGTTATTTGACAAATATACAAATAAGAGGGAGTGTTATGGTAGGCGATTCCTTTCCATTCCTCATTCAAAATTAAAAAGGACACATTTGAGCAAGAGATAGAGGTAGAGGGCCATCTAATAGATTCTATGATATTAACGAAGATCTTTGATAGGATAATGGATCTAGGCGGAGACTTCGAGGTAATAGAGTTTAGAATAGGCAAGAGAAAGCAAGACTATAGTTATGCTAAGTTAATAGTGAAGGGGAGAGATGAAAATCATCTTAATGTATTGTTAGAAGAGCTATACCGTTTAGGAGCTTACTCTCCAAGGATAAATGAAGCCAAGCTTGTTCCAGCACCTGCTGATAAAGTCTTGCCCGATGATTTCTATTCAACTACCTCCCATCCTACATCGATCTTGATAAATGGCAAGTGGATAGAAGTTTACGATCAGATGATGGACAAAGTTATTGTTGTAAATAAGGAAATGAATTCAGCAAGATGTAAGTTCATAAGTGAGGTAAAGCGTGGCGATTTTATTGTAGTTGGTGAGGATGGTATAAAAGTCAAGCCTCCTGAGAGACCAAGAGAGGGTGCTGTTCTATTCGAGTTTATGGCTAGCAAGGCGTCCTCTGAGAAGCCATCAGTTTCTATAGTTAGGCAGATAGCAAGAGATATTTATGAGATAAAGGTCAAGGGTGGAAAGATAGCTGTTGTGGCAGGTCCTGCAATAGTTCACACAGGTGCTGCTCCTTCTTTTGCAAAGATGATAAGGCTAGGCTATGTGGATGCTCTATTATCAGGCAATGCTTTGGCTGTTCATGATGTAGAATATGCCCTCTTTGGGACATCTTTGGGGATGAGCATAGAAGATGGGGCGACTTCACTTAAAGGCTACAGAAATCATCTTGTAGCCATAAATGAGATAATGAAGGCTGGCTCTTTATCAGAGGCTGTGAAGAAAGGAGTATTAAAAAAAGGGATAATGTATGAATGTATTGTGAATAAAGTGCCATTCGCCCTTGCTGGCTCTATTCGTGATGATGGACCATTGCCTGATGTTATAACAGATACAGTAAAAGCTCAGAAGAGGTATAAAGAACTTCTTAAAGGTGCAAAATTGGTTGTAATGCTTGCTTCAACTTTGCACTCAATAGCTGTCGGTAACCTTTTACCATCAACTATAAAAGTAGTATGTGTTGACATAAACCCTGCAGTTACTACAAAGCTTATGGATAGAGGTACTGCTCAAGCAGCTGGTATAGTATCAGATGTAGGTGTATTCTTGCCTCTATTGGTAGATGAGCTTGAGAAGCATCCAATAAAAAATATTCAGAGTGAGTAGAAATTTTAAGATGATAAAGTGCTTGATGATGTTAGATTTTTTAGCCTCTAGTTCTTATATCTCTCTTCAATCAAATCTTCCTAAGTTTTTAGTGGGCCCGATGGGCTTCGATCCCATGACCAACCGGTATCTACCCAAATGGTTATGAGCCGGTTGCTCTACCAAGCTGAGCTACGGGCCCTAAAAAGAATCTAAGATAGTACTATTTAGATTTTAAGTTATATTTGAGCTAAACTTTACATTATCGGAATTCTGCCTAATTACTGAAGCTCAGAGCCACGGGTGTAATAAAAGGACATCGTCACCCACTTGTTGCATCGAGCAAATACGATTTAAAATAAAAAATATTTTGAAGACAGATTTCAGAGCGCTAAGCTTCCGATATTGAATAAAAATGATGAGAGAGTTTTTGCGTTTAATAAGAATAATTTAAACCTATATAATGCTGTATCATCGCTAAAAATGGATGGCCCCTTCAAAACTGATCAGGATTAAAGCAGCGTATGTGGCGATTCTCCTCCTTGGCATAGTGAGCCTTATGGGTGATTTGGTTTATGAGGGGTCAAGAGGAATCATACCAGACTATCTTAATTTTCTTGGAGCACCAGCGCTTTTTGTAGGCCTAGTTACTGGCTTAGGAGAGTTCTTAGGCTACGCTATGAGGCTTGTTAGTGGTATTCTTGCAGACACCACAAAGGCTTACTGGTTCTTCATATTTGCAGGTTATGGCTTGATTATCGCAGTTCCTCTTATGGCTTTTTCGTGGGGATGGGAAGTAATAGCCCTACTCGTGCTTGTAGAGAGGTTTGGAAAGGCTGTCAGGTCGCCTTCAAGAGACACAGTTCTATCTGTAGTTAGCAAGGGTATAGGGTCAGGAAAAGCCTTCGGGATACATGAATTCTTAGATCAAATTGGTGCCATACTTGGTCCTTTAATTGTGGTAGTTCTCATGCTATATACAAAAAATGATTATTCAAATGTGTTCAAATTCATGATCATACCTTATTTTGTTATGTTATTAGCACTGAGTTATACGTATAAGAGAGTTAGAGGCCAGACATATGCAGAAACAAGAGTCGAAGAAAAGCAAGGTTTGACTAAATCCTTTTATATTTATACTATTGCTGTAACTCTCAATACAATTGGATTGATCCACATTTCACTCATACTCTTCAAAGCTTCTGAAATTTTACAACCTATTCATCAGCAATGGATCGTTCCAGTTCTTTACTTGGTTGTTCAGGGTATTGACGCACCTATAGCATTGATTTCAGGCTATTTTTACGATAGAGCTGGTGTCAAAGTTCTCTTTATGCCATTTATCCTCTCTACACTTCCACCTATACTTGCCTTGTTAAGTAATCAGCTTTTAATGCTTGTAGCTGCATCTGTATTCTTTGGCTTAGTTTTAGGGATGCAAGAGTCAATATATAGAGCAGCAGTGGCAGATTTGGCGCCTCTAACTTCAAGAGGTAAGGCTTATGGATTATTTAATACAGCCTATGGGCTTGGCTTTTTGGCTAGTGGTACAATATATGGTAGTTTTATGGATTATAGAATCCCTAGCATTGCTGTGGTAGCCTATGCCCTTTTAACTCAAATTGTTGCTATATTTCTACTATTGAATGTGAAGAAGTCGATGACAAAGGTTTAATATTGCTTTTACTCAGAAACTTTAAAAAATTAAAAGTTTTAAATAAGAAAACAAAGATGTCCTTATGAGAAAGGATTTAGACCAATTAATCAAAGCCTATCAAATAAAGAAGGATGAAATTCAAAGGAGAATTTCAGAATTTAAAGGAATGTTAAATGAATCTGATGAGAGATTATTTGCTGAGCTTGCCTTTTGTCTATGCACACCACAATCAAAAGCTACAACTTGCTGGGATATTGTATCATCGTTGATGAGAAATGGTCTTTTGTTTAAAGGCAATGAAGAGCAGATAAGACCCTTTTTGAATGCTATAAGATTTGGAGATAATAAAGCCAAGTATATTGTGAGTGCAAGGAGATTCTTCACTGAAGATTATGAATTGAGGATAAAAGATAAGATTCTATCTTTTGATGATTTATTCAAATTGAGAGAATGGTTAGTAGAGAAAATTTTGGGAATTGGGATGAAAGAAGCTAGCCACTTTTTAAGAAACATAGGTCTTGGCAAAGATTTGGCTATATTAGATAGGCATATATTAAAAAATCTTAAGGAATATCGTGTTATCAGTGAGATTCCAAAATCTATTACTAAAAAGGTATATATTAATATTGAAGATAAGATGAAAGAGTTTTCAAAGAGAATAAACATACCTATGGATGAGTTGGATTTACTTTTTTGGTCTAAAGAGACAGGAATAATATTCAAATGATACCAAAAGGATAAAATATCTTCTTATCAAATCAACTTTGTGCTCCGGTGGTGTAGCCCGGACAAGCATAGTGGCCTTTCGAGCTTGAGCGGGGATTTTTTACCCATAGCCACTGATCGCGGGTTCAAATCCCGCCCGGAGCACCAACTTATTTCGTGTTTTTCTGCTCGTTTTGTGGATATTTTAAGTATAAGGCTTCCTCAAACGTTTCCTTTAGACGTCAAAACCAGCATGTTAAAGAAACAAAGCGCATAGCCGTGTAGGAGATCCCCTACTGAGAGTGGGAGTTCAGATAAGTGGTCTTGATTGCGCCAAAGAAAGGTATATGGTAAGGGAGTCAAAGTGTCAATTCAAGCTCGTACTGATGTGGACCTAGATCGATTTTGCTGTAAGTTTTCCATCGACGAAAATATAAAAGCAAGAGTAACTATAATTGAAGCGGGGAAAGTGAACCATAAGGAGAGAAATCATGTCACTTGTACCAGAATTTGAATTAGGTTTATGGAACGCTTGGATTTTCATGCTCTATTTTCCGTTACATCCTCTTCTGTTTCTCCTAATTGATAAAGTGGTAGGAATGGGGGATATAATGAAGAAGATGGCAACTCCTATTTATACGAAGAATGAGAAGAGAATCTGGTACGGCTTTTTCCTCATTCTGGTTCTCGCCTTCATATACTCTGTCTTCCTGCCGTTACAATTGGGGATGGCATGGTTCTACGTAGGTCTTCCCATTTATCTAGTAGGGTTGCTTATCTTTATAGTAGCTATCGTGAACATCGCTACTACTCCACATGGTGAGCCGTTTACCAAAGGAGCATATCGCTATTCAAGACATCCGATGTATCTCGGACAGATTCTAATAATTATAGGGGTGACTATAGCTTCGGCTTCATGGGTTTTCTTGTTGCTGTCGATTGCACTGATGATTTTGAGCCATCTCGTTGCCATTCCTGAAGAACGGCTCTGTCTCGAGAGTTATGGCGACGCCTATCGGAAATACATGAATAGGACCCCAAAATGGATAGGAATACCTAAGTCAAGCAAATAGGCAACCCTGATAATTTAAACCGATATTTAAAGCTAGGCCGGAGCACCAAACTACAAAAAGATGCTATAGATTCCAAATAAAAACATAAAAGGCTAAAGGACAATAGAATGCTAAGAGTACTGTAGATAAAGAGGTCTCAATTTGAGAGTTATACTTTACACAGGTAAAGGAGGAACAGGAAAATCCGTAATAGCTTGCGCTACAGGTTTGAAGACTGCAAGCATAGGATATGAGACTCTCATAATATCGTCTGACCCAGCCCATACATTAGGAGATGCTTTAGAGAAGAGGATAACGGATTTGCCAACGAAGGTATCTGAGAGCTTGTGGGCAACTCAGATAGATCCAATTAAAGAAATGCAGAAGAACTATGCTGTAATTCAGGAGTGGCTAACATCTCTTCTTTCTGCCAAAGGAATAGAAGAGACTCTAGCTTATGAGATAGCCTCATTGCCAGGAATGACTCATCTATTCGCTCTCCTCAAGATCGAAGAATTGGCAGCAAAAGAGAAGCAGTTTGATGTTATAATCCTTGATACAGTCCCATCTGGAGAAGCTCTCAGATACCTATATTTTCCTAAACTTTTTGGAAGCATAAGTAGAAAGCTGATAAGCCTGGTAGGTTCAATAGCAGGCATAGCAAGAGCCATAGAGCCTATCATAGGGCTGCCTATGCCAAAAAAAGAGGTCTTCAAATCTGAGGTGGAGTTAATAAAGAGGCTTGAAAAGTTGGGAGATATTCTTAAAGATGCTGATACTACGAGCTTAAGGCTAATAGCGAACCCTGATGCTTTCAGCATTGAAAATACGAGAAGGACTTTGATGCTCTCAAGCCTCCATGGGATAAATGTAGATTTAGCCATCATCAACAAGGTCATGCCAGAAAAAGTGAGCGACCCATACTTTAGCAAATGGATAGAACTTCAGAAAAAGTGCCTATCAGAGGCTGAGGCAAGCTTCTATCCTCTGCCAATAAAGAAGTTGATGCTCTTCGATTCAGAGCTAAAAGGTATTGAGATGTTGAAGAGAAGTGGGGATGAACTATTTAGTAATGAAGATCCTACTAAGGTTTACTTTAAGGGCTCTCTCTTCAAGATCGTCAGCAAAGAAAAAGAGCTAACGCTAATAGTGAGAGTCCCCTTTACAAGCAAAGAGGGGATAAATGATGTTGAGAGAATAGGGGATGAGCTCTTAGTCAAAGTGAGTACAGAAGTTGGAGATGTAGTCAAAGTTATACCACTTCCCACAGCTACTCTTCGAATGAAACTCTCAAGAGCTAAGCTTTTAAGTGATGAGCTACATATCAGTTTTGTTGATGATTATGAGCGAAAGGGAGAGGGCTATTGATGATATTGTCAGAGGCATAGCAAAGCTTATGGTATTACCCTTTTCAGAAACTTTTGATAAGATTTTCATAGAAACATTGCCAAAAAATTATGCTGAGCCTGCTGAGCATCTCATAAACGCAAGGATAGAGATGTTAAGTGCAATCAAGAGCATCTTGGATAAGAGGATAGAGAGGCTAAATGAAATTAGAGAAAAGGTGAAAGAAAGAGCAGGAGAAGTTGCCAAGAAAGAGAGGGTTCAAGTAGAGTAAAAATTAATGATAGAGTCTTACGAAACTAAATTTAGCCAAGATAGGAGCTTTAGATAGTTCTCTTGATCCTTTTCTTCCTTATAATCCTTTATTGAATTTATGATGATCTTTTCATCCTCTATACTTAATATTTGCCTTAATTTCTTTGCCATAGGTCCTCCTATGAACAAGTATTGTATTATTTTAGTCAAATTTGCAACCCTTCGACTTATGCTAGCGCTCTCGAAGTCTATTATCACAGGCTTTTCAGATATTATTACATGCTTTTTCAGATCGCTTAACTCTCCATGATCTAAACCTAATTTATCCAAAGCGTAGCACTGATCCAATAGCTCTTTAAGGACTTTTCTAACTCTTTCAATGCTTTGCTCTTCTATTCTCTTTAACCATTCTAAGATGCTATAGCCTTCTATAAACTCCATGAGAAGAAAATTTTCTGTTACTCCGAAAAGCTTTGGACCTACATTAACAGAGTTAGCCATTAAGTGCATCTCAGCCTCTCTTTTCATGGAAATTCTATTTGCATCCATTCTCCTTATCTTTAGAGCGAAGATACCAAAATCAGTTATAGCTTTAACAACTATGCTTACACAACCTTTCCCAACTACTCCTAGCTTTCCTATCTTTGTCTTCCCTTCAAACAAGATGCTTTTGACTTTTAGAAGTTTGAGCTCATTAATTCTTTCAATAGCAGTGTTAACATCAGGCTTAGGGTAGCATAGCACGTTCACGTAAGGCTCTTTGATTAGCTCATCTATTCTCACTAATTCTGAATGTATTTTAGATGACAATATTCTTACTCCTTGATCTATTTACCAATATAATATAAAGCCGTTTAAAATAATCTTGTAGAATAAGAGATGGGGCTTAGAGAAAGTTGTTTTGCAGTTTGAGTCCTACTTGAAAACTTATATATTTAAACAACAAGTGAAAAATGGGATATAAAATGAAGTTTCTTCTATTCTCAAAAATATCTTTCGAAGTCTTCGACCCAGTTGCTTTAGTTGAATCCTACTGTTTTCAAAGCGACTTTTATGCTAATTACGACCTCATCCCCATTGAAAAGAGAAAAATTGAGGATGTAAATAAAATTGGCGCACGCATAGTAAAAAATCTCCTTCCAAGATGCAAGTATGTAACTGAAGAAACAAAGAATTTGAACATATTCGATTATAGTCTCGATAAGTTTTTAGACCTAGATATTGACAAGAGAAATAATTACATCAGGGATCTCAATAGGAAGACTATTAAGAAATTATTGGAAATCAAAGGAATTGGCTTTTCAAAAGCTACAAAGATTCTACATACACTTCATCCAGAGATCATTCCAATGATTGATAATCTATACAAGGACGAGTATCAAGAAATCAATGAACAATGGACAGAGGGGAACCCAGAAATTTTCATTGATTACTATGATAACCTAAAAGAAGGCGATAACTGGCAAAATCTAGACAAGGTTTTTAAAGATATCTCTGAAAATAACCTTGGTTTGACGAAAGTAAGGATTTTTGACATTCTATGGTGGTCATATCTAAAATCTAAAAAGCTAAGGCTACAACTAAAACAAAAATGGGGAAAAACCATTAATTTGTATACAATTGAATGAGCGCAAGTGCGTGTATATAAAGCTCTTTAACAGAAAATGGATGGTAAAATATGGAATGGGAGAAGTTATTAGACCATTACGGTTCAATAATTGAGCGAAAACTTGAGAGATATTTCTCTGATCTGATCCAAAATGCAAAGAATTATCATCCATTTATAGGAGAATTATATGATAATATTCGTGAATACTCCCTTAGGAAAGGAAAGAGGCTTGCTTCTTGCAGCACTCTATTGTCTTATAAGGGATATACAGGAAAAATAGATGAGAATATATTAAATGTATGTATTGGAATTGAGCTTTACAGGCATTGCATACTTGTTCATGACGATCTTGTTGATAAGGATAAGTTTAGAAGAGGCGGGAACTCTTTTCATAAGCTCTTTACAAGCTATGATAGAAGGTTTGGGGAAGGGATAGCCATCTTTACTGGTGATTTGATCTTTGCTCTAGCATTACAATGCATATCAAGGTCTGGTTTCTCTATCGAAAAGATAGATAAAGCTTTGAGCTTGCTTATAGAAGGTTACTGTGAAGTTAATGAGAGCCAGATACTAGATTTGCTATTTGAGTGTACTTATCCTAATGCTATTGAGTGGTCTAAAATGGCTCATAAGAGGGCTGCATCACTATTTAGAGCATCTATTCTTATTGGAGCTATCCTTGGTAATGCTCCTGAGCATGATATAAAACTGCTAAGAGATGCTGCTACTAATATTGGCTATTCATTTGATATTCAAGATGATATAATAGACACTTTTGCCACAAAAGAGCAGTATGGGAGAAAGCCTGGAGGAGACCTTATCCTTGGGAAGAAGCCACTTCACATAATACTCATGCAAAAAAGAGCAAGCAAGGATGAATTAAAATTGCTGGATGATGTTATGCATAAAAGATACATCAAAAACGCTGAACTTGAATCTATAAAGCAAGTTATTAGAAGGACTGAGGTTCTTAAGTTTGCTAAGGAAGAGTCAAAAAGACATGCAGAAGTTGCCAAGAATTTGATTGCTAAGACTAGCATGAGTGATGAGATAAAGGATTTCTTCTCTTCTTTTATAAATTACATAGAAGAGAGTTTAGACTGGTATAAATAGTATAAGTTTACATCTAGAATAGATTTATTTGTAAGTATTCTTTATTAGATTGATGATAGCTATGGGTGGCACTAAGAAAAAATCTCTTTCACAAGCTGAAAAGGGGCAAGCTACAAAAAAGCAAGAAAAGAAAGATGTAAAGGCTCCTCAAAAGGTAAAGAAGGATATAGCCATGCCAAAGATAGATGAAAATCAAGCCATAAAGATATTTGGACCTATAAAAGCCATTACAGTTCATAATACTGCAAAGGCTCTTAATGTGAGAGCATCGATGGCATCTGCACTTTTAAGGTCTTTAGAGGCTAAGGGAATTTTAAAGAAGTTTGGAGGGTATAGTGGGCATTACGTATACATGCTTACATCATCTAGCTGATACTAATAGAGATAACATCTCCTGCTCCTGCCTTCATAAGTACATCTAATCCAGAAGTGATTTTGCCTAGGGGATTTATAGGCATAGCCACCTCACAATTCTCAAGGAAGAAGCATAAAGCTCCATTTGATGATAAAAATCCTATCTCTCCCTTCTGAAAACTCTTTCTTGCCTTCTCCACGCCAGCAATGATTCCTGAAGTTATGTAAATAAATTGGTCTTTGAACCTAACAGCTCTTCCCTGTAAAGGAATATTCCTTAACAAAGAGTTTAAGGTAATTGGGGCAAGATGGCGAAAGACCTCTCCTTCAGCCCTTCCTTTTCCATAAACTTCTATTGTGATGCTTAGCTTAGAGACTGAAGTCTTTGAGTTCATGGATAGATAATCATATCATTTATCAATATTACATTTAAATTTCTATCTATCAAAATTTAATTATTAAAAAATCCAAAAACTTTATTTGCCATTTTATTTTGGTTTTAAGAGAACATTGGCAGTGTCCATATCAAAAGCTCCTTTAGATAAAAAGAAGGGTGAGAAAGTTACTGTTAAGAAGGTTACTATAGGTCCTCCTAGGCTCACTAGGTTTGAGAGGGCAAGGATCATCGGAGCTCGTGCCCTTCAACTTGCTCTTGGCGCACCTCCTTTCATACCCATACCTCCTAACATAAAAGATCCTATCTCCCTTGCCATAGCTGAACTGGAGGCTAAGGCTTTGCCGATATCTATCAGAAGAACCTTGCCTGATGGGAGATACCAAGACATACCAATAGAAGATTTGTTATGATAATCGCACCAAGAAGCTAAGGGTTATGGTTAAAACAGTTAATTGATAAAGTAAAATATCAGTTGTGAGATTGTCACGATTCATGACTTCAGAGCCTAACGACTACTTTAAGGCCATGATCGTAGCAACTATACTGGATGCTCAGCCTGAGAAAGCCATAGCACTTCTTTGTAGGCATTTTCATGTCGATGAGCCCAAGATTAAGGTGGGAGTGTTCAAGGGTCGCTCGAAAGGGATAAGAGCAGCTTACTCGGGAAAAAGAAAAGAAATCTTAGTTGCAAAGCGAGAGTATCTTTATGACCCTTTTACAATTCTGCACGAATTTTACCATCATCTCAGATATTTTGGTAATGAGCATAGAGGCACCGAGAAGCATGCTGACAAGTTCGCATTAGATTTCATAGAAGCCTACAAGAAGTCTTGTCAAGTATGAAGCAACTATTGTCATAATAGGCATATGAATGTTAATAATTTCTATCGTCCGATTTCATAAAGTCTTAAATAAATTCATTACCATATTTTAATTGAATTTCTCTTCTATGCATGCCTTCGTGCTTTTTAGTAGATGGGATCACTTCATAGCCTTCTCCCCTCTTAAACTACGTAGAGGAAAAACAGAATGTAGCAAACTATTAGTAAGATTATGGATAAGATCTTATTATAATGATATATCGCGTGTCCTGCCAAAGGTTTTACGGGAATAGCGCTACAGGTTGCCAGCGTAAGACCGTAGTAGACGCCGATTTCTGTCGGATACCCTAATACAAGTAACATGTAAAGTATCCCGGAGGTAGCGATAACAACTAATATGACTAATAGAGAGAGTATTCCTCTTACGTCATGAGGTGTATCCTTCGTTACATTTACCTTGCCTGGGGCTCCAAAGGGAGCCTTGAATAATAATGTAGTTATAAAGAGCGAAAATACTCCAAAAATCCACAACTTATATTCAATTTTAGCTCTAAGGTAGCGTGCAATGATAAGTCTAGCAACATAGCTAATAACTAAAACAATTGAAGCCAAAATCATAATCTGAACGAGAAGTAAGCCCATTTCTTGGACAATCTCTCCCCATTCAACATGTGAACTCATTTCGTTTATAGTCTCTGCATGCCCGTAGAACAAGGCAGATCCAACTATGAGAATAGTAGTAGTAAGATGAATCATTTCCCATCTTCTCCGTATTCGTTGCTTGATGCCTACTTCTCTCTCTATCTCGAAGTCTGCCTCAAGTCTACTCAGTAAGCCCTTTCCAACCGCTCCACTGATCCCGAGCGTTGCGAATGTGGAAAGTGCAACAGACATAGCAGCAGATTCAACAGTAGGTACCTCTGATACAACAGAATAAGTTGCTGAGCCTATTCCTTGGTAACTTGTTGCTCCTGTATTGGTCGCTGTAACAGAAACAGTGTAATTTCCTATCGATGCTGAATAAGATGAAGTTACTGATAATGTAGCAGAAGAGTCTGTTGACCCTGGAGCTATTATAACAGAAGTCTTACTCAAAGAAGCAGTCCAACCAGAAGGAACCGAACATGTCAAAGAGAATTCTGAAGATCCAAATGATGGATCATCATTGTTAGTTATAGATAATGTGTAAGTCAATGTTGAACCCGCTACGCCAGATTGAGAGCTTGGAGTCAATATGACTGTTGGATTAATACGAGAAATTGTTTTGTAGGTAGCAGTTACAGTTGTGGATGCCGTAACTGTGAGCGGGGATGATCGATCTACACTTAAAAGAACATACCTCTTGCCCAAGCCGGATGTGAGCGGTGTATAGTACGTAAACGAAATCGAAGAGCTACTGTCAGTCCAGAGTTTGACGCCAGTGCTTAACGCTGATTGTCCGTAATTGTTTCCAGCTATGATGGCTACTGTTCCTAGGAAGTCTGAGTCTACGCCTGATTGATAGAAGGCGACTAGGTACTGGACCATATAATTTGCTGTTACGGTCTTAGCCTCATCCATCAGAACTGTGGTAGATGTCGATGATGTTTCGGTTATTTCACCTGTCCATCCATTAAAGCGGCATCGTGAAGAACCGGGAATTATGTTTACGTACTCTTCAGTGAATATCGAAGCGTAAGTTCCTATGTCGTACCATCCTGCTCCAGACGGAGTCGTTACACCTGAAGGATAGGTAGCCAAAGTCAAATAATACTGGGTCTCCCAGTTCCATGTGATCGATGATGGCGAGTTAATCGTGAAGCTCACAAATGTTCCTGAGCCACTACTTGGAGCGCTTCCTGTCCCTACAAATCCTGTGGCTACATGCTGTATGCCAGCTCCGCCGCTGGCTGGAGACTTCACAGATGAAGAAGCTGTAGATCCAGAATCGTACCAGCCTTTTCCAGTCGGGAAGTCATGGAAAGAATAAACAGTTAGATAGTACTGCGTCTTCCAATTTGCTGTTACGGTCTTTGGTCTATTCATTGTTATCGGGTTGCTAGTCAAGCCAGTTCCAGAAGCATCGCCACTCCAACCAGTGAACACATACTGAGTTCCAGTGCCACCAGAGACAATACCATTAGTAAGAGTTGCGTGAGCTGTTGCACCACTATCATACCATCCTGCACCACTAGGTGTGTCACGGGCCGATGTAACGGTCAGATAGTATCGGGTCCTCCATTGGGCAGTCTCTGTTATAGGTTTATTCATTGTAACGGAGTGTGAGGTATCAGAACCAGTGTATGAGCCTACCCATCCTGTGAACACATATCGAGTGCCAGCACCTCCAGAAACTGTCGTGAGGCTTATGCTGAAAGTGGCACTAGAACCTGAGTCGTACCAACCTTGACCAGTCGGAGAATCATGGGCTGAAGTCACAGTTAGGTAGTACTGTAGGACGTAGTTGGCTGTCGCTATATGATCAACGTCCATGTGTACAGTAATTTGGTTGTCTCCAGTACCTTGTGATGTTCCGTCAACATCCCAATGGTCAAACCTGTACCTTACGCCTGATGAAACTGGAACGGTTGCTGGTGCCGTTAATTCAACAGATGTGCTTTCGTCATACGATCCTTCTTCTGGAATAATGACTAAGCCTTCTGGATCAGTCTTCACTGTTAAGTAGTATTCTTGTGCTGGTGTTATCCCATATTGGGCAGTTGCTGTATGAGGTTCATCCATATATACAGTAATTGAGTTGCCCCCGATACCCTGAGATACTCCATCAACATCCCAGTAAAGGAAGTTGTATCCAGTGACGCTGTACGCAGTTACGGTAACATCATCGTTTTCATCAAACCAACCACTGGTCGGGGTTGGTGCTGGAGTTAAACCAGATGGTTCTGTCTTTACAGTCAGATAGTACTGGGTCTTGTAGACTAGAGTGATGGTTTTGGCTTGATCCATTGTGACGCTGGCTGATGGATCATAATAGTCAAACTTGTACCTTGTGTCAGAAGAGACATCGATGATGTCTTGAGAGTCGCTTACTGTTATGCTAGTACCAGCATCAACCCATTCAGTCCAATCTGTTATATGTGATTCTTTAGTGTGGGTAGTTCCACATTGAGTGTAGGTAACATTGAACGTTCCTCCTAGAGCCTCACTTGGACTGGCTGTGACAGTAATCTGGTATTGAGTCTTGTAGTTGGCTGTCAAAGTGAGAGGTCCAGTCAGGGCTAAACTTGCATAGGGATTAGCAGTTGTTTCATCGCTCCAGTCCTTAAAGACATATCTGGTACCAGTAGCTCCATCAATAGACGAGTCAACACCTATGGTTCCTGTTTCAGAGGGTGAAGCATCGAACCACTTCCTCCATCCATCAGTTGAAGCATCATTTATTGACGAGGCACCATAATCGTCTGCTGTTGCCGTCCCTCCAACGTAAACCTGTGAGACATAGGGGGAAGGAAGACCGTTAGTCTTAATGGTCAACAGATACTGTGTCTTGTAGTCTGCTGTGAAGGTCTTGTGTTCATTCATGTTTTCAGATGCTCTTGGATTATTGGTGGAGGAGTCTTCATCCCATTCTGTAAAGACGTACCGAGTTCCAGTTGCTCCAGAAACTATTCCATCTACACCTATAGTCCCAGTCAGATCATTTTCATCGAACCATTTAGTGAAAGGCGAACTATCTGATGCTGTGCCGACCGATAAGTCACCAAGATAGATGTTCGTAGGATATGCAGAAGGTAGTCCGTTGGTGTTTATAGTTAGCAGATACTGGGTTACATAGTACCCTGTAACAGTAGTCGGTCCATTGATGTTGAACGATCCACTGTATGATGAACTAGTCGTCGAGTTTACCATAACATGGTCAAATCTATACTGAGTACCTGTTGGATCAGAACTGCTAGGTACGGTTGGCGACTTGTAGCTGTAACTGACCGGGGTTCCAGCATCAAGCCACTCTGTGAAGGGCAGATCGGACCCTATCTTGTCTGCACTATCAACTGTAACTATCGTCCCATCTCCATCCGATCTAACGTTGTCTGAAGCTGTAATCGTTAGATTGTATTGAGTCTTATAGTTGCTTGTCTCGTTTATTGAACCTGAAATCGGGCCAAAGTAATAAGAAGCGTTCGTGGAGTTACCAGTAACATAGTCAAGTTTGTACCTCTCACCTGTTATACTTGAGCTAATGATATCCTCGTAAGTGTACTTGACAGTTGTGCCTTCATCAATCCATTCGTCAAAGAAGGAGTCACCTGCGTTCTTAATGTTTGGGGTGCCTCCAATGGTGACATTAACTACTTTGCCAGTAGCATAAGCATCTAGTCCCGTCCAATCGATCTTTACCCTATACTGAGTCTTGTAGACAGCCGTAACATTCGCTGATGATGTTACGAAGAAGGAACCAAATTGGCCTGTTTGGCCAGATGCGCTTCCAGTGCCGCTGGTCGAATCCCAGAGGTATCGAGTAGTTGTTGGATTATTTGAAGAATAGATAGGGCTATAGTATTCATATGACAAAGGATTACCATCATTAACCCATTTATAGAAAGGCAATGGCAAAGTCACATCGCTCCCATCTACCTTGACTATGGCTCCCAAACCATCAGACTTGACGTTACTTGAAGCATCGAAGCCAACGCGCCACTGAATATTGTAGTTGCCAGTTACAGTTGTAGGTGAAGTGACAACGATGGGCGAAAGAGGACCTGTAACACCAGTAAGTTTGAATTGTTTCCCTGTTGTAGTGCTGGATACTATGGATTCATATGAATAGAAGATTTTGTTGCCGCTGTCAACCCAAGTTTCATTTGGTAGAGCACTGTAGGCTTTTGATGTGCCATTCACAGTAACGACAGTTCCACTCGCAGATGAATCAAGTCCTGTCTGATAGAATGTCATTAGGTATTGAGTCTTATAGTTGACCGTCACCATCTTGACTTCGTCCATTTGAATATTCTCTGGTCTACTGCTTCCAGAGAGGCTTCCTGTCCATTCCGTGAAGACGTATTTTGTGTCCGTGCCCTGATAGACAGGGCTATCCACGTTTATGCTTTGGCTCTTTGAAGCATCGAACCATTTCCTCCAGCCGTCGGTTGAGGAATCGTTGATTTCTGATACGCCGAAGTCGTCGTCTGCAACTGTACCATTTATATACACCTTCGTCTTTGGAGTGCCAGTAAGGCCAAATGTCTCAATAGTTAAAAGATACTGCGTCTTGTAGTTAGCAGTCATATCCTTGGCTGTGTCCATAGTTATGCTGTATGGCCTGTCACTACCTGTTGCACCGCCAGACCATTCAGTGAACACGAATCTCTTTGAACCATTGGTAATTGGACTTGTAATGTTGAGTAGTATCAAACTGCCTTTTTTGAACCAGTTAGTATAAGGCATGGCATCAGTTGCAGTCCCTAAGACATCTGTACCATTATAGACATTTGTAATGTGCGTACCAAGTCCATTGGTTCGAACAGTCAATTGATATTCAGTCTTCCAATTCGCTACAGCTGTCTTTGGTCCATCCATAGTTATTGGATTGCTTTGGAGATAATTCGTTCCTGAGGCATCCCCGCCCCAATAAGCGAATACTCTTCGAGTCCCGTTTCCATGATTTACAATATCAGTGGTTAGAGTGGCGTGAGCAACACTGCTTATATTATACCATCCCGTGCCACCAGGAGTATCATAAGCGGAAGTCACGGTTAGATAGTATTGAAGAACATAGTGGGCTGTTGCTGTCTTAGGAGCATCCATATGGATAGGGAATGTAACATCCCAGTAGTCAAATCTGTACTGTACGCCTGTTGATACTGGAACGATTGCTGGTGCCGTTAAAGTAACGTATGTGCATTCATCGTACCATCCGCTTTGTGTAGCTACGCCACTGAGGCCGCTTATGTTATCTGTTACGGTGAGATAGTACTGGGTCTTCCATTGGGCAGTCTCAGTTATAGGGTTGTTCATAGTAACGGAATGAGAGACGTCAGAACCCGTGTAGCCACCAGAATCGCTGCTCGACCATCCAGTGAAGACATACTGAACACCAGCCCCACCACTCACCGTCGTATCCGTCATATCGAAGGTAGCTGTAGTACCAGCATCATACCATCCTTGGCCGGTAGGAGTATCATAAGCTGAAACAACCGTCAGATAGTACTGAGTCTTCCAATTTGCTGTTGCAGTCTTAGGTCCGCTCATAATTATTGGGTCTGATGGCGAGGTAGTGCCTGAAGCATCACCGCTCCAGTGAGTAAAGACATATTGAACACCAGAAGGTCCAGACACTGTCAATGGTGTAACTGTAGCATATGCAGTTGCGCCTGAATCATACCAGCCTTCACCACCAGTAGTACCATGAGCTGAAACCACGGTTAGATAATATTGAGTCTTCCAGTTCCACGTAATAGACGATGGCGAGGTAATCGTGAAGCTCACAGATGTTCCTGAGCCACTGCTTGGGGCACTACCCGTTCCACTGAATCCTGTGGCTACATATTGTATACCTGCCCCACCACTCACTGGGGATGTTACGGATGAGGATGCAGTTGAGCCTGAATCATACCAACCTTCCCCAGTCGGTGAATCATAAGCAGAAGTCACAGTTAGGTAGTATTGAGTCTTGAAGTTCGCGGTGTACGTGGTCGAAGTGCTGGGAACGACGATGTTGTGAGTAATTGCGCCTCCATCGCTCCAGCTTGTCCAGACATACTGTATTCCCGTGCCGCCTGATTGCGGAGAGGTCGTTCCTATAGAGTGCGTCGAACCTGGGACCCAGTTAAACGTTTGTGGCGCGGTGTAGGTAACGCTGTCCACGACTATGCTGAGACCTGAGGGGGAAGTCGTGACTGTTATGCCAACTTGGACGGTTATGGTTGCTGTTGCAACTGCATCACCAGATTCGGCGCCTGGAGGTTTCACATGATAAATTTTTACTGTGATTGTGAATGTTCCACTCGATGCATAGTTATGGTCAGGAGAAGAACTCCAAGTCCCTGAAAAATCGTCGTTATGACCATCCCCATCGAGATCTAAGACAGTAAAGCTAACAGTAGAATCCGAATCAACTGTACCATCGCCCCAGTCGACTTGGACCTGATATGACTCAAGTTGACCTGGAAAATCAGTTGAGGATGCATGACCTTCTAAATGGATAGGGTTTGTGAGTATCGGGTAAGGCGATGAATATCCGTTTATTGTATCTATGGTTATTGAGAAAGTTGGTTTATCTGTAAATGTTGTTGTTGCCGTGTTTGTTCCATCTGTCGCATTTACAATATATGTTCCTTCTATCCCATCCAACTGATAAGTACATGTAAAACTGCCAAAATCATCAGTCAAAGCATAAACTGTATCAATAGTCCTATCTGGTCTTTCAATAGTGACAGTAACATCTGAATTTGCTAAGAAACCGCTACCAAATATGGTCACTGTTTCACCTGGAGTATAATCTTGCTTGTCTGTCCAGATGACTGCTTGAGTTGCTTCATTCACAGAAATTGGCGCATAGCTGAGTGAAATTATCAAGATGATGAACATTGGGATGGAGAACCATTTGAATAGTTCTTTTTTCATCCCGCCTCTATATACTAGCATACTATATATATCTTATATTTGTAACCTCATTGAAAGAATCGGTCGTAGTGTGTTGAAATGAAGGAAAGTTCTGGTTACTTAAGTTTGGGATTAAGCCTTAAAACCAATTTCTTGTCGGTCGTGCACATTACCATCATAAATAAGAGGATGGTGGGTTTTCTATTGACAAAAGATAAATTGAGTCAAAAGAAGGTTATTAAAATCTTTGAGGAAAGCTAGTAATGCCTTAGATAAAGGTCCCGCGGGCAGGATTTGAACCTGCGACAGTCCGGTTTCTGTGCGCCTAGTAGGCTGGTGAGGTCTGCCAAAGCAAGCCTCTACAGCGTCTCCCCCTTGATGAGGGTCGGAAGCTCTACCAGGCTGAGCTTACGGGACAATCCCATCTTACCGCGGGTCCACGGGACCAAATAAAATCTATCTTTTTAGGCAAATAAATATTTATTCTTAAGATTTGGCTTCTATCTTCAACCTCTCATCTTCAGATACTACTAATTCAAGTATACTCATAGCTTTATGAATCTGCTCCTCGCTTATTACTAAAGGAGGCAAAAAGCGAAGAATATTCTTACCTGAGTAGAGCATTATTAACCCTTTTTCAATGCCTTTCATCAGTATATTCTTAATATCGAACCTTAGCTCCATTCCTAGCATCAACCCTAGACCTCTAACATCTCTGACTATTTTATGATTCATTTTGATCTCCTCCAGCCTTTTTTTGAAGATCATCCCTAGATTGGCAGCCCTCTCAACAAGTTTTTCCTTCAATATGTATTCTATGGTTGCACATGAGGCAGCGCATGATAGAGGATTACCACCAAATGTGCTTGTATGATCACCAGTCTTGAAGGCTGACATGATTTCTCTTTTAGCCAAAGTTGCCCCTAATGGCAAACCCCCTGCCATACCTTTAGCTAAGCAAATTACATCAGGTATTACATTCCAATGCTCACATGCCCACATCTTTCCAGTCCTACCAAACCCTGTCTGAATCTCATCAAAGACCAATATTATATTCTTCTCATCACAAATTTCTCTAATCTCCTTTAAGAAGCCATCTGGAGCCACATATATCCCGCTCTCTCCTTGTATAGGCTCTACTATTATTGCTCCAGTCTTTTCTGTTATAGCCTCTCTCACTTTATTCACATCACCAAAAGGTGCAAATTTTATCTCTGGAATTAATGGCAAGAAAGGTGAACGGTACTTTTGATTCCATGTTGCTGATAAGGCTCCAAAGGTCTTGCCATGGTAACTTCTCGTCATAGCTATTACTTCAGGCTTTCCAGAGTATCTTCGAGCAAGCTTTAATGCACACTCGACTGCTTCAGCACCACTATTACAAAGATAGACCTCATCCAAACCTTTAGGAGAAATCTTCACAATTTTTTCTAAAAGATTGGCTCTAACATCATTGTATAGAGAACCATGGCATGTTATAAGCCTCTTAGATTGCTCATTTATGGCATCTATTACCTTTTGGTTACAATGCCCTACTATAGCAACCCCATAGCCTCCCATGCAATCTATGTACTCCTTACCTTTTATATCCCAAAGAATGGCTCCTTGCCCCTTTACAATCACTATAGGCAATCTCTCATAAACATCAGCAAAATGCTTATCCTCGATCTCTTTTATTTCTCTCTCATCCAGATGAGATCACCGTACCATTCTTATGCTCAATGGCTGACTTTATAGGTTTCTCTACAAGCCCTGATGCTATTATGCTTTCTTTTACGCCCATCTCTAAAGCTTCTATAGCTGCCAAGACCTTCTTCTCCATACCAAAACCTATCTTTGACATTATCTCTTTAGCCTCTGATATACTCATCTTTAGAATAGGCTTACCATTCATCAGCACTCCTGGAACATCTGTAAGGAATACTATCTTATCTGCTTTGATTCCTCCTGCAACATAGGATGCTGCTCTATCACCATCCACATTCAATAGCTCTCCTTCATCACCAATAGCTATAGGAGCTATTATTGGCATGTAATCATTATTGATTAAAAGATTCAATAGATCAGAATTTACAGCTTTGATCTTGCCAGTATAACCTCCTTCTATTACCCTCTTCCTGCCTCTCTCATCCATCACTATCAATTTCTTCTTACGCTCAGCCTTTATGGCTGAACCATCGATTCCTGAAATACCTATGGCATTTATCCCAATTTTATGCAAAGCAGAAACTATCTCCTTGTTTATCTTCCCAACCATGACCATTGTATAAATTACAACAGTCTCCCAGTCTGTGTACCTGCTTCTAATCCCCTCAGGAGACACTATGAAAGTCTGAGGCTTCCCTAACTTCTCAGCTATCTCTGTAACTTGATCTCCGCCACCATGAACGAGCAAAATCTTTTGATGAATAAAAATATCCTTTAAATCCTCTAATATTGTGGGGTTTACCCCCTCTTCTAAAATGCTCCCTCCTATCTTTACTACTATGACCATTTCTCACACTGGGTGCAACCCTGGGCTTTGTAAACCTGTCTTTTCATCGATACCAAGCATTATATTCATATTCTGAACAGCAGTTCCTGCTGCCCCTTTCATCAAGTTATCTATAGCTGAGAAGGCAACGATTCTATTCACATGCTCATCAACCTCAAAGCCTATATCACAATAGTTTGAGCCTATTACAACTTTTGGATCTGGGAGCTTGTATAGACCTTTCTTATCTCTCACAAACCTTATGAAGGGCTCTTTCTGGTAAAAGCCTCTATAAATCTTCCATAGATCAGATATAGTAAATGGTTTAAGAGTGAATACATGGCATGTGGATAAAATCCCTCTCACCACATTGACTGCATGGGCTGACATAGCAACTTTTACATTGTCTCCTGAAATTTGATTAAGCTCTTGCTCTATCTCTGCTGTATGTCTATGACCAACAGGCTTATAGGGTCTTATCACACCAAAGCGAACAGCATGATGGGTTGCTGGCGATGGAGCGCCTCCTGCTCCTGATGAACCTATCTTTGCATCTACTATTATTTTATCCTTATCAATGGCATTACTCTTAACAAGAGGGGCTAAAGCAAGAATAGAAGCTACAGCCATACAACCTGGGCAAGCTATCAATGATGATTTCTTTATCTCCTCACGATGAAGCTCTGGAACTCCATATACGAACTTCTCGAGAAGATCAGGGTAAGGATGCTCATACCCATACCATTTCTTATAATCTTCTGGGTTCTTCAGCCTGAAATCAGCGCTAAGATCGATGATCTTCATACCTCTTTCTATGTAGTCTGGAATAGTCTTTACTGCTAAGCCATGGGGTAAAGAAGAGAAGATTAAATCACATTTATCAGATATCTCTTCTGGTTTTTGCTCTATGAACTTAAGGTCTGTTAAACCTCTCAAATTAGAGTGGACATGATGTAAATAGTCTTCTGCATGGCGTTTAGAAGTTGCACATGTTACCTCAACTTCAGGATGAAAGAGTAGGATTCTTAGCAACTCTCCCCCTACATATCCAGAAGCTCCCAGTATTCCAACTCTCAATTTTATCTCCTCGCCAATTCTATTACATAGTTCAAGATTTCATCAGGTATGTTAGTAGCACCAGCAGCCATTGCACCTTTGAACTCTACTGTATTGTTAACCTCATGGACAAGAATTCCCTTTGGGCTCTCCATAGCGTCTACTCCTAGAATTCCTCCTCCAACTGCCTTTGCAGCCTTTAGCACCAAATCCTCAAGCTCCTTAGTTAATGAGCAGAGAGCAGTCTTACCTCCTCTTGCTACATTCGTCCTCCAATCCCCTTGAGGTGCATATCTATAAATTGAGGCTACTATTCTATCACCAACTACTATGACTCTTATATCTCTAGGCGGGCGATTCACCATCTCTTGAACATAATATATCTTATGAATAGGGTTGTTCAACAATTCCCTTGACTCTATTATAGCATCTTTTGTATCCTTGTCTTTGAGAAGAGCTACCAACCTTCCCCAGCTACCTATTATGGGCTTAAGGACAGCAGGATAGCCAGTCTTTTCAATAGCTTTAGATACACTCTCAGGGGAGAAAGCTATGAGAGTTTCAGGGATTGGCACACCAGCCTTTATTAAGGTTAAAGTAGTTAAAATCTTGTCTCCACATATTTGGGCTACATCTAACGAGTTTATGACATCTATCCCCTTGCTCTCCAAGAAGGCTGTAACATGTAAGCCTCTAAAGTAGCTTATGCATCTCTGTAGAACTATATCTCCAAAAATGGCTTTAGACTCCTCATCTGTGCTTTTAGTATTTAAGCAGAGGGTCTTTGCATCTGATAGCTTTATGCTCAACCCTTTCTCTTTGCTTTTTTCAATTATAGCTTTCTCTTCAAAGCGTACTCTATCGAATACAAGCCCTATGCTCTTCAAAGCTTATTCTCCCCAGTCCTCCCCAACCGATTCTGCCCTTTTCAAGAATACACCATCAGGATTGATCTCAGATACTTCAAAATCAAGTCCACAATCAGGGCATGTGACTATCTCTCCTATTGTGACATCGTTAGGTAGCTCTATATCCCCATCACATTCTAAGCATTTTACTTTCATGCCTTTACCATCTCCTTCAGGCTTAAGATTTCTTTAGCCAATTTATCATCAGCAAAATTAAGAGATTCTCTCCTTTCTAGAATCCACTCATCATAATTTTTCAAGGCTTTCCATCTCTCTTTTACCATCCTTAAAACTTCATTCGGGCTAGGCCCACCTTTTATAGACCTTATCTTGACATTTTCAATAGGGTCAAGGACTTTTCTTAAAACTTCCTCAGAGATAATTATGCTCTTTCCAGTATTGTCTTTGATGATATCATTCAAATCTTCTTTAACAGCTTGATCTAGGCTTTTTCCATCACTCAAAGCTCTTTTGACAAGATTTCCTACTATCCTATGAGAAGTTCTAAAGGGAATATTTTGCTCTCTAACAAGGGCATCTGCAAGCTCTGTTGCTACTGACATATCACTCTTTACAAGCTCAAGAAGCCTTTTCTCGTTAAATTTAACCTTTTCAAGCATATTTTTGAATACATTGATCGTGGATAGAGCAATTTGGCATGAATCCCAGATATTGGGCGTCAACTCTTGTAGATCAAGATTGTAGCTATAGGTAAGACTCTTCAATATGGAGAGAGAAGTCAGCAAGTTGCCATACACTTTAGATGTCTTGGCACGAATCAATTCAGCTACTATTGGATTCTTCTTCTGTGGCATTATGCTACTCGTTGATGAATATTCATCTGGCATCTCTGCTATGGAGAATTCGTAAGTGCTCCATAACACTAATTCCTCTGAGAATCTGCTTAGATCTGTCATTAGCATGGCAAGATCTGATATTACTTCTATTGCAAAATCTCTTGTACTCACAGCATCTATAGAATTTTCAACTATACCATCAAAGCCCAAGAGCTCAGAGACCATGCTTCTATCAATTTTAAAGCCTGTGGTGGCTAAAGCGCAAGCTCCCATGGGGCTTAAATTCACTCTCCCATAGGATTCCATCAATCTTTCATTATCTCTCGTAAGGGCATCATGATGGGCAAGGAGATGATGGGCAAGAGTGATAGGCTGGGCATGCTGCAAATGAGTATAGCCTGGCATTACTGTTTTTAAATTCTCTTCACATCTTTGAAGAATAACTTTCCTTAGATCATTAAGGGATGATGCTATATTCAATATGAAGTCTCTTAATACCATCCTTATGGCTGTTGCAACTTGATCGTTCCTGCTCTTAGCAAGGTTTAATTGTCCTCCTATAGTCTCTCCTACTTTCTTTACTACTAAAGCCTCTATGTTCATGTGGACATCCTCGAGCTTTGAGTTCATAGATATATCCTCAGGAATATCTTCAAGGGCTTGAATGCAGCCATAGCCTTCCTTTAAATCAATTATTCTTTTTTTTATCAGCATTAGCATATGAGCCTTGTTTATCTTTATCACAGATGATATTAGGAACTTATCACTATCTATTGATGAAGTATAATTGGCAGCATTAGAAGAAAATTCTGATAATCTTTCTCCCCTTAGTATGTCCATAAATTAACTCACTCTTCCTTCATCTTTGATAGAATAGAATAAGCTACACGAGTAGGCAATCCCCAAAGCTCTATGAATCCTTGGGCTAATGATTGATCAAATTTGGATGATATACCATAAGTTGCAAGATTCATATCATACAATGAATAAGGTGAAGAGCGCCCAACAACTCTATAATTTCCCTTATAGAGCTTCATCTTCACATTTCCATTTACTCTTTCTTGAGTTAAATTTATGAAGGCATCAAGGTCCTTTCTTAAAGGATCTAGCCATAAGCCTGAGTAGACAAGCCATGCCCACTGTGAATCCACAAGGTCTTTAAAGAAGAGCTCATGACGAGTCAATACAAGCTTTTCAAGATCCTTATGAGCTTCGATAAGGCATAGAGCAGCAGGGCACTCGTAAACCTCACGAGACTTTATCCCTACTAATCTATCCTCCATATGGTCTATTATTCCTATGCCATGCATCCCAGCAACATTGTTAATATATGATATAAGCTCTATAGGTTTCTTTTCCTCACCATCTATAGTAACTGGCACTCCTTTCTCAAAACCAATGCTAACATAACTTGCTTCTTCTAGTGCCTCATTCAATGGCTTTACCCACTCAAAGGCTTCTAAAGGTGGCTCTACCTCAGGGTCCTCCATTGGACCACTCTCAATGGATCTTCCCCATAAGTTCTGGTCTATGCTGAAGACAGATTTCTTTGGCTCAATCTTTATCTTATGCTCTTTTGCATAATTTATCTCTTGATCACGGCTAAAGTTCCACTCACGAACTGGTGCCATTACTTTAAGCTTTGGATTTAAAGCCTTTATTGTAACCTCAAACCTTACTTGGTCATTACCCTTACCTGTGCAACCATGGGCTACTGCAAAAGCCCCTTCCTTCTCAGCCACTTCAACAAGCTTCGAAGCTATAAGAGGTCTTGAGAGAGCACTACTCAATGGATATTTTGATTCATACAATGCATTAGCCTTTATCGATGAGAATACGTAATCTCTAACAAATTCTTCTTTTGCATCTATTAGGTAGTGCTTTATAGCTCCTATCTCCTCAGCCCTTTTACCAATCTCTTCAAGGTCTTCCTTCTGACCAACATTCACTGTTACTGTGATTACATCAGCCATGAACTTCTCTTGAAGCCATTTTATAGATACTGATGTATCCAGTCCACCAGAGTAAGCCAATACGATCTTATCAGTCAGCTTCTTTAACCTCCATGGCTATATTGTTATATTGGTGCATATTCCACTCCATAACAGATAAAGCAATTCTATCCAAAATGCTTTTATATTTTTTGGTCTAATTTGATCATTATCAGATTAAAATGACCAAAATTGATCATAACTTGAAAGGAAAAAAAGGTAAAGCCTTACCCATAATTAAAGCTAGTACTCATCAGATTGCGATAAGAGAAGAATCTGTATCAAAGGTTGTCAACAAGATCGTAGAGAACGATGTAGCTCTTCAAGATGCTCTTAGAAGAGGTTATGGGAACTTTAGCGCTATAGCGAGGATTATAAAGCCAAAAGTTGAAGAGATAGTGCAAAGAAAAGTAAAGCTTCAAAGTGTGATAACTGCTGTTAAGAGAGCTAGAGGATTTCATGGTCAATTCTTCGAGAATATAAGAGGAGTTATAGCAAATAGCATAATAAACGTAAGAACTGATGTTGTTAAGCTATCTATTGAAAAGACGAGAAGAAATCTTATAACAATAAGAAATCTTTTGGCAGAGTATCAAGAAGAATTTCTCCAAGTATCTGAGAGCATATCGGCCATTACTCTTGTATTCGACCAAAAGTTGTTCCATGAGATTCGTTCATTATTCAAAAAGGAAGATGTTTTAGAGGAGAAGACGAACCTTGCAGCCATAATAGTGAGGAGCCCTAAAGAAATAGCTGAGACACCAGGGTGTATAGCCACTTTTTATAGTCAACTCTCCAGAAGACAGATAAACATTGATGATACCACGAGTTGCTTCACTGATACCATCATGATAGTTAAAATGGAAGACGTTGGTTCAGCTTTTTCAACCTTAACTGAGCTTATATCTGAAGCACGCAAATAACAACATTGAACTTTTAATCTATTTAATCAGATTGAAAAGGATTTTATGCCTTTATCTTGTAGAGCTTTACAATTATGCCCCCTATAAAAAACTAACAAAAGATTACAAGCATACAAACTTCAAAAAGTTGCCAATGTCGGAAGGCAAAGAGGGTTATAGGGGATTCCCGCTGAGTGATTAAATAACTATCAACTATATCCATTACGATCTGGTCTTCTCTTCCATTTTGGAAACAAGAATCCAACCTTTTTAGCATATTCTTCCCATTCTGTGCCGAATTTCTTTTTCAATAACCTGTCTTCTATTTTGGCTCGGTAGACTAGGCTTGGAATAGCTAACGTGATAGTAATGAATATTCCAAGGGGGCTTCTGAACATAAGGTCTATGCCGAAAATTATGATGATAAAGCTAAGATATTGTGGATGTCTACAATATCTGTATGGGCCCTTTGTAATTAGAAAATCCAACTTTGGCTTAGTTTCTCCAAAGAAACCACTTCTCAAATAGAATAGAACATAGACGAAAATCAGAAAACCACAAATAAAAATGGTTACCCCAATATAATTTGAGACTGGTATCTCAATCGGATCTAAGAAACAAACAATCAAGTTAGTCGTAAAGGACAGAACCATGAACAAAGATGGTAAGTCGACGTTGAGTTGAGTCATACCAACCTCTTTTTCTTCTTAAGAAAGTTTCATAATTATATACTCTACGCTTTGTAACGTTTATCCTTTATGCTCAGTATACGAATTATGAAGTTTAATTACTTCTTTGTACTCTTGATGGTATGGAAATGAAATTAGTAGAAGTTGTAGAGTTCTTTGGGCATCCTTTAATAAGAGCTACTCATAAGACTACTTTTGAGATCACAAAAGAAGAGAAAATCTCTCTAAAAGGAGATTGCATAGTAGGAGTTAAAGCAAATAAATCTTGTAAAGATTTAGACGATAGATTAAAAAGGCTCATAACAAATAATATTCCTATCAAGATAACTATTCATGTGGGCAAATATGTCTTAGAAGCCAATGCAATGGGAGATCCATCATTAATACTGAATGATGAAAAGGATATAGTGATAAGGAAAAGCAACTATGTTTGCCCTAGGACTTTGGCTGTAAAATCTGATAAAGCAGCCATAGATATACCAAGAGATATGATATTGATGCTGAATAAGAATGATACTAAAGGTAAGATGATTATTTCAGTTAACTATTAGGACCTAAAGCCATCCTCTCCTATTAAAGGTACGAACATACAACCACATAATTCATGAAAATCCATCTTTTCTTTACGCTTAATTGCTTTTACAAGAGTCTGCATGAAAGTATTTCCTACAGGAACCAAGATTATACCATCTTCCTTAAGCTGAGTCCTTAAGTATCTTGGTATGTAAGGAGAAGCAGCTGTAACTACAATCCTATCATACAACATTTCCTCGCTCCTCTCAGGGTAGCCCAATGTACCATCACCAAATACTATAGATACTCTATCAAAGTATCCAGTCCTTCTGAGGTTATCTCTTGCAAAATCTATCAATTCATGGACTCTTTCAATACTTATTACATGGCCTTGATTTACATCACTTTCAGTAGGTTTTACAATTTCAGCCATAAGGGCTGCACTATAGCCACTCCCCGCTCCTATCTCTAATACTTTTAATCCTTTTTTAAGATCGAACTCTTCTAACATGATAGCTACCATGTGAGGGGCTGATATCGTCTGTCCAGTATTTCCCAAAGGCAATGGTGTATCTTCATAAGCCAAGTGCTTCATGTTATACCATACAAATTCTTCACGAGGCACTTTAAGAAAAGCCATCTCAACTTCCTTCGACCTTATTACGCCTAATCTTACGAGTCTCTCAACCATCCTTTTTCTTAGAAGTGAGTAATCTATATCTTTCTTCAAGAAAACCATCTTTCCAAAGTCTCAGACTTTTTCTTTTCAATTACCTCTAGCCTTGTCAAAGCTGACCTTACCCTTGTTTCAGAAAAATCTCTTTCATGGCATAAGAATTCGACTATAGCATCTATATCAATCTCTCTCCATCTTAGCTCAAAAGAATCCGTTACCTTAGGCTTAAGAAATATCTCTCTAATAGATTGATAATCTATGCTTTCTAATTTATCCTTTAAATCAGGAATATTCTCAAGCCTCCCATAACTCTTGATGAGCTTTAAAGCCTTTACAGGACCTATTCCCTTAAAACCATCTGGATTAAAATCAGTCCCGATAAGGATTCCAATGTCCACGAGTTGTTCTCTTGTTATATTTAGGTTGCTAAATACTTGATTCAAATCTATCTGCTCAGGCTCTACCTCTATGTATTCATACTTGCTAGGAAGCTTTCTTCTCCCAGATATTGTTAAGTTCCTTACAAGCCTAGGTGCACCAAAAAGAAGAGAGTCATGATCTTGAGATACAGCTGCCCAAACATGACCCTTTTCTGCCATATATGATGCTTGAGCCTCTCCCTCTGATGGAGCTTGAACCCAAGCTATGCCCATATAGTTTAACAATCTTTTTGCATCATCGACCATCATATCCTTTAGCTGAGAGGTCATTTGAGCATACTTTTTAGCCTCATCTATTCTTCCCATACTTATTGCTTCCTCATACTTCACTATGGCCTCTTTTTTTATCCTCTTTCTCCTCTCTATCTCAGCTTCCTTCAACTCTGGTGGCTCTCCATCGAATACATAAACAATCTTTATTCCCTTCTCCAATAGATTTATACTACGATAAAATAGCCCGCTAAGATGGCTTGTTATTCTATGATGCCTATCCATTAATGGTTCTCCCTTTTCACCCCTTATGACTGCTAAGAATTGATAAAGAGCATTGTAAGCATCTATGGCAAGTGTTCTACCTGATAGATCATCTAATGATAATTTTTTCTTTTGAATTATCTCTCCTAAATCTACACCCAATTCAATAAGAAATAGATCACAGTTCTATATATTACTTAGCAAAACAATAGTCCAGTAAGAGGGTAGATATATCGCAAATCATGGTATGTAAAATATCACCCTTCTCCTGGATTAATTATTTGATCTTTGGTTTGATTTAGGTAAACGCATGAAATATTGACTGTAAGGTTATTAGGAACAAGTTTTGCTACTCACCCAAGAGTCTTACCTTCAAATCGTGGAAAGGCAGAGCATGCTCGTAGAGGGTGGCTAGTTCTTCATATGAAATGAATCGGAATCTATCACGTATTCTTCGATATTGAACTCTTTGTAATAACGCTTCAAACTTTGACCTCTTATCCTCGGGTGCGACGATTATGAACTTCACATAAAGATGCTGAAGTTGAATCAACCTGTCAAGCCCATGGACGATGTCAGTTGTATGTTCCACCTCGAAGCAACATTCTGGATTCTCATCCTCGTTAAACCAAATGACATCAATCTCCCTGGCAGAACTCATGTCTCTTTCCCCAGCGAAAGGTGGAATTTGCTGAACAAGAGCTACTTCACCAAGTCTCTTTCCTTGATATGTTTTTTGTTGATCAACTGTATATGAAAGATAGCCAAGAGTTTTTCCCAACTCAAGAAGATAATACTCCGCTGCTTCATGAGAGTCGATTTGAATCTTTGATGGCTTTTGAATTGCAACTCCTTTCGTTATGACGTCTTTGGGCTTTGATGGTATCACATCACTAAATATGTACCAAAAGAAGACGTCGAGGTCTATGGAATCCTTAATTCCAAAATCCTTCAGTTCGTCTTTGATAACTTGAAGTGCCCCAACGCATTGCATATACTCGCTACCATTAGTAATACCATATTTGAAGAATCTTTGAGGCAATATACTAAGCCCCAAATACGGTAGGACAGTCTTCGGCTTCTCATTCCATAAACAGAACTTCTCTGGATAAATAAAGTGCAGAATTTCGGTGATGGCTGACGGGCCAAAGCCCTTCACATTCTCATGAAATGTATCATAACGCAGAACAAAGTCCTCTGAACCGTAAAGCAGCTTCTTTAGTTCTCGCTTGATCCTATCAAGACCATTTCGAGTGATGAGTTTGTTATCTATGTACCAGTCTTTGTTACCCCAGAAGTTACTTACCCATAGAGTCTTGTAGAACTGCCTGAATTCATCTTCGTCCAGCTTGTCGATGTTCTCTGGCGAAAGTTTGTCTTTGACGTATTTTTCGTGATCACGATGTTCTTTGACGTCGGCTTGCCCCTTAGGAGTCTTAAGCCACTCCAAGAAGTCAGCGGCATGCTTCTTAAGTAGCTGGCTTTGTTCTACTGTCAAAGCAACCTGTGACATATAAGACCATTTTATATCGCACGGAGCCTAAATATAAATTAATTGAATCAGTTCTCTGCTAGTCGCTCTATTTGGGTTTGCGGTGGTTTTGGGGCTTCTAAGCAATTTCTATTGAACGTCTACGTTTATGTCTTTCCAAAAAGTCGCTAACACTTCCACCTTTCTTATCAAATATTCTATGACAGCTAGCACATAGCAGCACAACATTATCTGGGTGATTATACTCTTCCTTTCCCTTAAGCGAAGGGTCGATATGGTGCTTATCTAGAACGATTTTCATATTTTCTCCACAGACCACGCAGGTATATGGTTTTGCTTTTTCCTTCCATCTTTGGAGGTACGGGGCAACGGTTAACATGAAGTCATATCGTCCATTCACGGTCTTCCTAGCTGTTTTACTGACCTTTCTCCTAGATTCTTCACTTTTGAATTGAGAGGGCTTACTTTTCATTTATGTCTCCTATAGAAGAGGCTCAAGCTTATTAATAAAACCTTTAATGGGTCAGGATCACCGCCAGTGCAATGACTTATAACTCTACTGAAAAAGGGAAATCTTGATAATAAAGTATAGCCCTAGGATGTATAATTTGTCAGTAGGAATGATACTAGGATGAAATGTCCTAACTGTGGGATAGAAATGCTGAGGGTTAGCATATCAAGGGATCAGTACTTCTGCCGATTTTCAAACATCGTATTCAAAACAATGGTTAACGATATTCATTATAGATTATATATTCCCTGCAAAGACCAAACTAAATGTTCAAGATGCAAGAATCTCGAACATACGCAAAAACAAGTCCTCAAATGTAGAAAGCTAAAGATAGAGATCAAGGAGTCTATAAAAGAATGTGAACGTTATGAAGAAGGGGCTATAAAAGATAATTACAAGTTTAGAGAAGGATTGGCCTATATGGAGCCCCGAGTCTACAACTGTACTTCTTGCAATCTTCCTATGGTTTCTATAATGTCATACACTGATACAATGGAGGCATACCGTGGTATAAGCATTTGTAGGCTCGCTAAGATCTCTTGGAAGAAAAACCCATTTGGAATCCTTTATTTTCCATGTGAAATAAAGCCACCCGAAAGATGTTGCTTCACATGCAAAAATATAAAGGAAACAAAGGATTTGCCTAAATGCCTTAAATGGGGAATTGAAATTCAAGACCCTACCAAACAATGTGAATATTATGTAGTAAAAAAGAAAGCAAAAAAGTAGAACGCTTATTAGGCTTAACCTTCATTATGAAATTGGTTTGTGGGTGCCTTGAGCACCTTAGTTTCCCTTGATAAATATATTGAAGATGCAAAGTGGGCTAATTATCACTTTGACAAAAAGGATGATCTTACCCTGATGCTAAGGAATTTTCATATATGAATTCATTGAATTTTGCCTTTCACTTCATGAGCAATTTCCAATATGAAAAATTTTTATTTTTCTCGATACTATTATCTATTATGGACCTATGAATGCACAGTTTATACACTTATACTCTCTTGAGAATTTTCTACACCTCTCACATCTCCATATTAAAACTTGTCCACAGTTAGAGCAGTAGAACTTTACTGCCTTCTCACCTGGCATTATAGGTCTATTACAAGATGTACAAATTGGTAAAGATATTTTCTCTGACATTTTATCAGCATCTTAAAATACGACAATATATCCTTTCCTATTAGAATAGAAGTTCCTCAACCTTCTCTATGGCTTTAATTCCTCTTACTTCATGTGGTAATTGTGGAAGAATAGCTAAACCAGGCTCTTTTTCATACCTTTCTCTTAGTATAGATAGATAATCTTTTTGCATGCTAGCTCTTTGTTTATGGAATTCACAATCACAAATATCCTTAGTAACGACGTAGTTGACAAGTATTTTGCTAACATGCATGCCAAAGGCTTCAAGCTCTTTAAAGACTCTCTCTGTCTGATGAACACCTAAAGCCTCAGGAATAGTTACTATTATTGCATGGGTCTTCTTGTCTCTTAACATATCGAGAACTCTTTGAGCTAATTTCTCCCATGACGCTATGATGTTTAATGGGTCTTTTTTCGCTCTTCCTTTTGTAAGCATCTCTACTGCTTTACGCATTCTTACATACAATTTTGCAGCTTCGCCTAAATGCCTATAGAACTTATCCTGTAATCTGATGAGGGAGAGAGTACCTCCTGCAGGAGCTGTATCCCAAACTATCACATCATAATCACTGCTTTCGTAAATATCAAGTATATAGCTCAGTGCAAACTCTTCATCTATGCCTGGTGCTCCTGCAACATAATCTATTATCTCTTCTCCTACTGGTAAGAAAGATGATAAGACCTCATAAACTTCATGCCCAAACTTCTCTTTCCATCTTTCTACCACAAGATCGTAGTCTAATTCTATAGCATTGAAATTCTTATAGTAATTTACTGGAGTGATTATGCCTCTAACATTAATTTCTAATATGTCAGATAATGATGGGGTCGGATCGCTTGAGATAAGCAATGTCTTGAATCCTCTTTTCACAAAGTGTAGGGCAGTAGCAGTTGCGCATGTAGTCTTACCGACTCCGCCTTTGCCACAGAAAGCCACTATCTTCGGCTCTTCAAAGACAAGATAACTGAGTCCCTTTATAGCCCCCAAACATTTCACCGAAAAATTAATGTAAAGGCCACTTTAATAGCTCATCTTTAGAACATAGTAACCTCTGATTTGCTTCTTCAATCTGGCTTCTTAAGTGTTCTAATCGTTGCGTACGTAATTCAGTGTCATCAATTTTCATTATCTCATCTATCCTTTGTAATGTGCTACGAGCTGATTGTATTTGTATGTTCATCTTCTCAGCTGTATGAGAGTCTATGAGATTGTGTTGAACTTTTACACTGTTCAACAAACAGGCAGCTTCGTAAGTAACCTCTACTAGTTCATCTCTACTCATCCAAAAAGTCTGATAATTTAAGAAGTACTTCCAACTTGAACAGTACATGGCTTGTCTATAATTCTCAAGTTCTTTAAAGAATAACTGATATCCATGATTCTCAGGATTTTCAAATGCTATACTTCCTAGATCCAAAAAAGGGGCTAGAGGGGCTATGAAAGGATGAAGTCTTCTATCTCCCCCATGCTCTTTTAACAGACTCTGACAATACTCTACAGTATTTAATGCTGACTCTTTTGTCTGATAGGGAAGTCCTATCATAAAGAAAATATCAAATCTTTGGCACCCTAGTTTAAGTGCTTTTGAGATAGTCTTTTCTAACTCGTTATTCTTATAAGGTCTTCCGAAAGCATAACGTATAGTCTCGTCGTGTGATTCAGGTGAAATCTCTAAGCTAAAATTAGGAACGCTCTCAGCTATTTTCTCCAAGTAATCTTCGCTGGCTGGCGTAAAAAGCTCCAATATTACTGGATTATCTAATCCCTCTTTTCTTATAATGCTTAAAACAGATTCAGCATAATCTTTACCAGCCATGCGAAGGTCGCCTATGATAAAAATAGGTCCATTTGTATATTGTTGAATTATCTTCATTCCTTCAACGAGCTTTTCTGGTTTAATACATGCAAGCGAAAATCTATTACAGATTTTTCTATAAGCGTAATTAGAGCCGCCACAAGTTACACAATTAAATATACACCCTTTACAAGCCAAAACAGACGTTATTGGATAATCATCCCATTCATGATATGGCAGATGCCCCGATATATCTCCATATCTTAAGGAAGCCCTCACCATACGCCCTGCATCTATAACAAAATCATCTAGGCTCTCTGGCACAAAAGTCAATGGATTTACATGTATCTTTTTATTAGCATCCCTCCATGTAACATTTGGTACATCCTCAGGATATCTATTTTCCTCCACATATTGCATCAATTGAAGTAAAGGTTGCTCTGTTGAATCGCCACGAATTACGTAATCAACTTGTGGATAATTCTCAATTATTTGAGTATGGAAATATGTAGAAGATAATCCTCCCAATATGACTGGGATGTTTGGGTGATGCCTTTTAATTATCTTTGCAAGCTCTAAACTTCCTTGGGCATGAACTAGCCAATGAAAATCTATTCCAAATGCTTTAGGGTTAAGGCTTTTGATCAAAGCCTCTGGATCAAATTTCTGATCCTCCAACATCTTTATGGCTAAATTGACTATTCTCACGTTGTACCCATGCCTTTCTAAGTATCCCAAGATGCTTACGAAGCCTATTGGATACATGTCAAATATGGGAGTAGGAGGTATAACATCGCTTATAGGACCATACATTATAGATTCTTTCCTAAAGTCATATACACTTGGTGGATGAAGCAGTACTAAATCTGGCTTAGGCATATTTGTGATCCTTATAGCGGTTTTATTAAAGATTTAAGTATTGAAATTCTAAATAGCATCGATTTAATTTTTTCTTTAATACTCTTTTTCATGGAATTCATGGATCAGAGAGAAATATCTTCAAAGGATCCTCATATTTAGGATTATGAAATTGAAACCCTTCTAACTTTATGACATTAAGTTCATGAGTTCTTTAAATTCTCTTTATTGGGATTCTGCTAATTTAAATGGCTAAGGTTTGAACAGATCTAACATAGTGCCAAATCCTAATTTTATCAATTCTAAAGCCAAGGATGGAGATTCTTTTATCATGGATAAAATTTGAAATATGCCTATAGAGTGATAGTCAAAATCAGCCTCATCTGCTAATCTATCAAGAATGTTTGAAGATGACAAAGCCTTAAGTATCTTTTCTATTCTCTCATTATCAATCCTTTCATAGATTTTTCTTGCTTGGGACATTATCATGAACTCTTTTCCAAAGATTCTTCTCCACTGAACCTCATAATCTCTTAAAGCTGATGGATTACCATTGAGCAAGCTATTTGAAATCGCTCTTCCCGCCAACAATGCACCAATTCCTCCTGTGAATATCCCTCCACCAGTTGTAGGCTTAGTCTGGCCTGCTGCATCTCCAACAGCAACTATATTACCATGAACAAAATTCTTTGATGCTCCTCCTATAAAGATGGGCGATGCTATCTTTTTCATAACTTTTGCTTTATGATCATTTATGAATTCATCAAGATGCTCAATAGGGTTTATACCATAGCCTGCAACACCTAATCTGGCAGTATCTTCATTCAATGGAATTAACCATTTAAAGAAACCAGGAGTTGCTCTATTATCAAGATATATCTCAACTCTATCTATCTCAAACCAAGAACCTTGGATATCATACTGGGCAGCTTGCAAAATTCCATGCTCAGGCTTTAGCGATGAAAGTCCCCTTGCATCGACAAATATTTTTGCTGATCTCTCATGCTTTGCAGTCTTCACCTTTACTAATCCGTCTTTATCTTCGATATCTAATACTCTCTGCCCTAAATCGATAAAGGCTCCATTTCTTTCTGCAGTTCGAGCAAGCTCTCTATCGAACTCTCTCCTATTCAGCACTATAACCCTTTGATTTGTAGCATTAACTTCAACCTTTGAGCCTAAAGTAGAATGAATGATTGCTCTTTTAATCTCATTATTTATTATCCTTCTGCTCGGGAATAAGCCTAAGGATGCTAGAGCTTTAACGCTGATGAGACCTGCACATCTTTCAGGAATGCCTATCTCAAAATCCTCTTCTAATACAGAAACGCTAAGATTTGAAGAAGCTATCTCTCTTGCAGCTATTAAACCACATACTCCTCCCCCAGCTACTATTACATCAAAGTCTGGCTCCAAAGTATCTCATGTTTTGATAAATCCTCTTTTAAATATAATCGTTAATTGGAAAGAATTCCTCATAGATAATTATATTAAGGCAATTAGGAAACCTTTTGAAGATTTGAATTGGGAAAAGTGTTAGTCAGGTTAAAGATATTGCCTACAGATGCTGAAATAAGCCCTGCTAAGGTTTCAGAATCCATTCAAAAGAGTTTACCATCAGACATAGAGATAAGAAGGGTTGTTGAAGAGCCTATAGCCTTCGGATTGGTTGCATCGATAATAGATTTTATCATAGAAGATAGAGGAGGCGAGATGGACAGGCTTGAAGAATCGGTACGTTCATCAGAATTGGTAAGTGAGATAGAAGTCATAGGATTAAGCAAGTTCTCAACGAGCATAAAATAAAATATTTTTAACTATGATTTTTTATCTGATTATTAAATGAGCAGAGAGAGGAAGATAGCAATCGTTCAACTGAAAGTGGCTGAAGCAAGGCAGAGAGACGTAGGAAAAGGAAGGGCAAGATTGGATATAGATACTATGGGAGCATTGGGGGTAGGGGCTGGAGACATAATTGAGCTCATTGGTAAAAGGTCAACTCCTGCCATTGCTTGGCCTTCAGACCCAGAAGATAGACTGCATGGAGCAGTAAGGATAGATGGCCAGACTAGGAAGAATGCTGGTGTAGCATTGAACGATTATACAAGCGTTAAAATGGCGAATGTAAAAAAGGCTAAGAACGTAACTCTAATACCTGTGAATATAAAACTCAGCATTGATAAAGAGTTCTCAGAATTTGTGAGGAACAGGCTCAAGGGCATGCCTGTAACAGAAGGAGATGATATCTCAGTAGTAATACTTGGTAGCCCTATATTGTTCAATGTAGCAAAGGTTAGGCCAAAAGCCATTGTAAGAATTGAGCAAGATACTCATCTAACAATACTTCAAGAGCCTCTAATAGAGAAGGGAATCCCTCTAAGAGTAACTTATGAAGAGATAGGTGGATTGAGAGAGGAGATAATTAGATTAAGAGAAATAGTGGAGCTACCATTACGCCACCCAGAAGTCTTTCAACGCCTTGGCATAGATCCTCCTAATGGCATATTGCTTTATGGTCCTCCTGGTTGTGGTAAAACATTGTTGGCAAAAGCCTTAGCAAATGAATCTGAAGCTAACTTCTTCCCTATAAGCGGTCCTGAAATTATGAACAAATACTATGGAGAGACAGAGGCTCGCCTTAGAGAGATATTCAAGGATGCAAAAGAGAACTCGCCTAGCATTATATTCATAGATGAGCTAGATGCCATAGCTCCTAAGCGTGAAGAAACCTTCGGGGATGTAGAGAAGAGGGTAGTAGCTCAACTATTATCATTGATGGATGGAATGTCTGAGAGAGGCAAAGTAATTGTAATGGGTGCAACGAATAGACCTGAGAGCATAGACCCAGCCTTAAGAAGACCGGGCAGGTTTGATCGTGAAGTAGAGATAGGAGTACCAAACGCAGATTCTAGGCTTGAGATAATTCAAATTCACACAAGAGGCATGCCTCTAGCATCTGATGTTAACTTGAAAAAGATAGCTTATGAAGCCCATGGTTACTCTGGCGCAGACTTAAGAGCTTTGTGCAGAGAGGCAGCTTTGAAGGCTCTAAGAAGATACTTGCCTGAGATAAACCTTGAAGGAGAGAAAATACCCCCTGAAGTTTTAGAGAGGATGGTAGTTACTTCTCAAGACTTTCAAATGGCTGGTAAAGAGATAGTGCCTACTGCTCTTAGAGAATTTTATATCGAAAAGCCTTCAGTGAGATGGGGAGAAATTGGAGGCTTAGAAGAAGTTAAGCGTATAATCTCACAAAATATTATACGCTCAATAAAAAATCCTGAAGAGTTTCAGACTCTAGGTGTAAAGCCTCCAAGAGGAGCACTTATTTATGGTCCTCCTGGTTGTGGTAAAACATTGTTAGCTATGGCTATAGCATCAGAGAGCGGTGCAAATTACATAACAGTTAAAGGTCCAGAAATACTGAGCAAATGGGTAGGAGAGTCTGAAAAAGCGATCAGAGAGATATTTAGGAAGGCGAAGGCATCGGCACCATGTGTCATATTCTTTGATGAGATAGATTCAATAGCCAAGCCTAGATCTTATTCTTCTGAAGATTCAGGTGTAGGAGAGCGTGTCTTAAGCCAATTACTTACAGAAATGGATAGCTCTCTTAACATTAGCGATATATTCGTAATGGGTGCAACGAATAGGCCTGATCTTATAGATATGTCTCTCTTAAGGCCTGGTAGACTAGATTTGCTCATCTATGTTCCTCCTCCAGATGAAAGGGCAAGGCTAGACATATTGCATATATCAACATCAAAAATGCCTTTGGCTGATGATGTTAAATTAGAAGATATAGCAAGCATGACTAAGGGCTTTAGCGGTGCAGATATAGATGCTCTTTGCAGAGAGGCTGCCATAATAGCAATGGAGAGAGGTTTAGATAATCCAAAAGTTAGAAAGGCTGACTTCGATGAAGCCATAAAGAAAGTTAGACCCTCAATCACTCCTGAAGTTGAGGAATGGTATGGATCTATTTGTAAGCAACTAAAGAGCCGTTCACTGAATATTGAAAAATCCTTCTACCACTGATTCTGTTAAGTTAACTTTAAAGACCTTTAGAGAGATGGTAAATCATTGCATTCATGTAGGATTGGAAAAGAATAAAACCTCGGTTCGAACTTCAAATAGAACATATAATTCATTGAAACTTTATGGGCTTCACATTTTTTATAACCTTTCAGCCACAGGTACGGTGACTTCTCCAATAGGGATGGATATGAAGGCTACCATTGTCAAAGTTCCATATATAAAGCAGAAGATATGCAAATATTTACAAAGATTTGTAAAGTTATAAGGATATAAAGTTATAAAGTTGCAAATATTTCTAAAGATTTATAAGAGTCAGATATCGATCGAAAAGCAAATGGGAATAAGAAGAAGGGATTTCATAAAATTTGGGTTAGCTGGTGTTGGGGGGCTTGCTCTCCAGCCTTTGACAGCTAAAGAAGTATCAGCTCCAAGATACGATTCACTTTCCTCTCCAGTTGTAACACCATCTTATATAATTGAAAAGAATGGAACGACTATAGTAGCAAAGAATTGCACAACAGGAAGAATTGAATTTTCTGGAACTGATGCCTCTAAAGTAATACAGAGCGTTATAAATGCTTTAGATGCAACTGGTGGAATGATATTTATCAAAAAAGGATCATATAGCATTACAACTGGAATATCAAGGACTCCAGTAAGTAGCATAACAATCGCAGGTGAAGGAAAAAAGACAATCCTTAGAAATGAGACTGCTAGCAGTAATCTATTTTTATTTACTTTTAACAGTCATGACCATAAAATTATTCTAAAGGACATTCACTTTGTGCAATTAAATGGTAATTCTTTAGTTCAAGTTCAATCAGCAGATGCTGAAGAGAAGATAGATGTCTTTGAGATGTATGGTTGTTATTTTAGTGGTGCAACAACTCCATTATCAAACCATTTCGTCTCCCATCATATATGGAGAATGATAATCAAAAACTGTGCCTTCTATTATAGAGCTACTAATCTGATTGATTCTGAGTCATCGTTCTCAGTTATAGATTCATGCTACTTCAACAATACTATCATTAGAAATACAAGTATGCATGTAACTATAACAAATTGCATGTTCCATAATGACGCATCATTAGAAATATTTGAAAGTGGTAACTATACAGTTGTTAAAGGATGCGTGTTTGATGGAGCGTGGATAAGTGCTCAGAGTGGAGCTAAAGGTTGCATAGTCGAGAATAACATATTTTCTAACTACAGATATCCTCGAAATGTTGGGATGAGGTTAGGGAATTTCACGGCTACTCCAGGAATAGATGCTTTAAGAGAATTTCAAGTAAAGAATAATGTGTTTGAGAACTACAGCATTCAAGTTTGGTCTTACACTGAAATAGGAGGAAACATCCTTCCCGAAGTCGTTATAGAAGGCAATCAGTTCATAAGGAGCGTAGGTGGCTATAATGACTATTGGATTTTAGTCTATCTTACTGAGAATAAAACTTATGGAAGGATAATAATAAGAAATAACAGTCTCATGTATGGGACTAAAGATGCTCCAATTCAGATATACAATAGCGTTTTAGGCCAAGGGGCTATTCAGGAGTTATACATTGAGAGAAATATGATAATAAATCCTAACGAGCGTGATAATGCTAACGATAACCCAAATTCTGCTGGAATTGCAGTATATAATTGGAATATAATTAAGAAAGCAATAATCAAGGACAATATCATAATAGATAACAGAGATACTCCATTAATGAAGTGGGGAGTATGGTTTAAACCTGCGACTTCAGGAAAACTGCTATATGAGAACAATAAAGTAGAGAATGCTACTTCAGGTCCTTATACACTTGCCAATACTACTCAGGGCTTAACTCTAAGGTTACATGATCTGTTGGATAACCAGTTCCAGAGGTCTTGTTTCTTTGATGATTTCTATGGCTCTGCTTTACTTCCAGTATGGACTGTCTCAGCAGGAACTGCAACTATGCTTAATGAAATATCGGGAGCAGTTCGTTTGACCCCTCTTATTGGAAATTGGAACAGTTGCAGAATAAATTGGAATGACATTCCTAGTCTATCTGTCAATAAAGAATTAATGATTGAAGTTAGAGTTAGAGCCGCTCTTGACCCCATCTTTTCCAAGGTAGATATAAAGCTTGTCGATAATGATGACAACTATATCTTATTTGTTTATGATCTGCCAACTCCTCAATTGGTATGCGTTACTAGATCAGGTGGTGTTTCTACAACCACTAATTATCCCCTTGCCAGCAGGGATACCAACTATCATACCATCCGTATAGAGACTAGCCCTGCTGAAGTGAGATTTTCTTATGATGGTTTATTGATTGCCACTCACACTACCAATATTCCAACAACAAACCTAGAACCCGCAATATATGCCATTAATGCTAATACTGATACACAAGAGTATGATGATCTGGACTACGTATATATTTCTCAGGATAGGTGATACAAGTTTAACATATCTCAATTGGTAACCATATAGACTAACCCACAGGCATGAGACAAAGGGAGAGGTTAACGGGACTTACCATTAAAGATTTATAAACGAACGGAAGGAAATCATTACATTATCTGTATAGGTTGTAGAGTTGAGATACCCTCTTAAGAATATAATTTATGAGAAGTTGAAGCAACAGAAGAACACCTTAGATGTAGATCTGCTCAACGAATTGAAGAAGGAAGATTCTAACATAACTATGAAGGATTTGAACAAAGCCTTGATGAGTCTGGAGATAATGGGGCTTGTATCTGTGAGGTGGGTAAGGAAGGATGCAAGAAGGGTTGAGATCATTGAAAAGGCATCTTAAAGTTAGGTAACTTAACAGTTTTCTTCAAGCCTTTGCTTATCATGTAGAAATTTCCTTCGTAAGTGCAGATTATGTCTGGGGCTCTCTCACCACGATTAAATTGTTGATTGAATTCTTTGTAATACTCTCTTAACTCCCTCTTCTCATAACCTCCTCCCTTCAACCTTCTCTTTCTCAAAAATTTGAATGCAAGTATTAGATGTCTATTCGGATAGAGCTTAAAGCTGTTAAGAAACCTTAAAGACCTTTCAACTTGCTCTCTAGGCACCATTAGATAATCTGTTGTACCTGATTTAGCCTCTATGACCATTATCTTACCAAACCTGTTCGATATAGCCAGTATATCAGGCAGGTAGGCGCTTGCTCCTCCTAGTCTATATGCTTCATAAGAGTAGCATGAGTCCAGCCTCTTCACTAAAGTATCTTCCCAGTCCCATCCCCTTTTTCTTCTAAGCCTTGATGCCCTTGACATAATGAATCCTCTCTTACACTTAGGTTCCACTTTTATAAGCATGATTAATCTATTAAAATTTATATCTTTGAGCATAAGACTAGCAAATTAAAAAATGCCCTATTTTGGGGTAGACTAGATTTTTCAAGAAAGCTACAAGGATAATAGCCTTCCAAAGTTCTTTGGCTCACGTATTAATGCGTGACTTTTCCATACTCATAACGATCGGATAATGGAGCACTGCTCCATGCCTAATTTTCACAATTGCTATAAAAGATGATAAGGATCTAAGCTCATGAATCGATCGAAATTAAGGAGAGTAGTCGGTGTCCTGTTCATACTGTTGAGTCTCTCTATCCTTACGGCTTCCGCCTTTGTCTATCAGCAAGCGAATCAGGATGTTGATCAGAACATTGTCGAAGTTGCAACTATAACATTGAAGAGCTCTGATCTGGGTAACATAGATGAAGGAGACACAAAAACATATACTAAAAATGAAGTAGCAAATCTCGGTAACGCCATAAGCATAACTACGACTAAAGCTAATGTATACTTGCACCTGGATAGCGACTTAAACACTTTGGACACATACTACAATACATACAACATAGTCGTTAAATTCGCTACTGTTCCTGGAGGATCGTCACACTCTCCCGGGGACCTTGCATGCACATTATCTCTGTCATCACCAGATTACAGTTCAATTACCTTGGACGTGTCTGGGTCTTGGACTTTTGACTTTGAAATAACCACAAATCCTAAGTCAGTGAACTCGAACACTGCAACTACAGTAACTATCATAGTAAAAGCGGAAAGTACGGCATAATATGAGTAAGGGTTAGGGGGAATGGGTACGGCTCTTAAGGGAACCTTACAATACATGATCTTCGTAGTATTCTTTAGCATATGGTTTATCTTATTGCTTACAGTTTACCTTCCAATAAGCAAGTTGGTAACCCCAATTTTCCCCTTACCCACAGTATACGACTACATGCCAGTAATCTTCTTAGTATCTGCAATCTTATCTGCTCTAACTTCCTTCTACATAGGCGTGGATAAATTGATAACAAATCCTAAAAGGCTTGAGAAGGGTTCCAATTGAATACTGCAAAGCTTAGAAAAATCCATATTCTTTTTTAGTCTTTTTGATACTTTCATCTTTAATTTTTACTACCGTTTACACTTTTATGTATGATCGGCAGACTCAGACTGTATCTCAAACCATAAAAAATTACTTGCAGTTGCATATTATCGATCTAACACTACTCCTTACAGGCTGAAGAGAATAATGAAACCATGCTCTCTTATCATGGGCTGTTGAAGTCGGTTGATCCCTCTATCTTTGTGTGGCGTATCGTTATTTTCCTTCAATACATCATTCTGAGCTACCAGGTTTCCTCGCTTCCAAAATCAACCAGATGGTCTCTTTCACTTTCAAACGATGCTTTAATCCAAGCAGCACTTAGCTCACCGTTATACATCCTAAATTCATCTATGTAACCATCCATGCCTCGGCTAGTCCCTTTGCCAGACCTAAAAAGATAAAGAGGATTAGAGCAATCACTATCAGGCATAGTGCCAGTCTTATCTTCAGCACCGTTAATGTAAATTCGTGCTGTGGTAGTAGGGTTTACGTAGGTTGTAACTACAAAATACCATGTGTCAAGAGTAAGTGCTGTTTGAGAATCAAAGCTGTTTCCTACCCACCACCGAAGTCTGTAATTGGTGCTTGGACCACACTCCCAATCTAAGCCGCTTGAACCACTCGGTTCTCTACTGAAAGGTCTAGCATATGCTGTCAGCCATGACCCGAACTTGAGCCAAGCCATCACTGTAATGGGTCGGAAGTCAGGAAATCCAGCCGCACTCTTTACGAGGTAATTGCTATCTCCGTTAGTTGACCTTCTAGCCTTACCAATCTTACCATCCACAGAAGTGACTGTCCCAGTCTTAGCATAACCCATAGAGCCTGTAACAGAATCTATTTCTCCTGAATCAGTAGATTGAGCCATGTGACATACTGTCTTCCAATCTGCCCAAACGTTTTGTGCTGGAACATCCCCAATATCTCCTACATAGTCTGTGTTATCTGCATGGTCTTTGTCGTAGTAGAAGTAAAGTTCTGTATCGGTAGTACTGATTATGCTTGGAACCTTTACCCACAACCAAGCTTTCCCATTAGCAGTATCCCACTTCTCAATCTCCACGTAGCATTGTGTAGTCTTATCGCTTGTTGTAACCGCAATCTTCTTACGATTAGCATCGCTCTGCAATTCATTAAAAACAAATGAGACGTCATCATTGTTGCGTCCCGAAGAACTGCTCAGATAAATTAGGACAGGAAAATTGGATAAATCATTGGTAACGTCATTGTGGTCAACCGTGATTTTAACACGTTTATCCCAGCCACTAAGCCACTTTCGCACGATTGTTTGGGAGATACCCTGTGATTGTTGCTGGTATACAAAAGCATACACTAAGCTAGGTATTAAAATACCTAGTATGATCACTAGGCATATCATCCGAAACGATTTTCTGATCATCTAAATCAAATTAACTTAAGATCAATATTTTAAGGTAATGAATCAACAATCTATACGCCAAGACCTATTTTAATTAGCCAAAATATGAATCAAGAATATGGAAAGGTGATTGTTTAAGAAAGAAGAAACACGAGAGATGAAAATGGCGTAAAAATCCTTGGAGCGATGCTGAACAGCAATTATGACTTGGGGGCTCTGAAATGGGACGGCTCAACTCTGACAAATATGGGAAATTCTGTATTCACCAGCAATACCACCACAACATATGAATGTTTTAACATAAAATTTAGGAACTTTACTGTAGGTGCGGTCGCCGGGATTTGAACCCGGGTTACCAGCTATCCTCCTTTAAGATGGAGGGCTTACATGCTCACAAGAGCTTGATGTCCTAGACCAGGCTGGACGACGACCGCTCATCATAAGGTTAGATATTGATGAAGATTAATCTTCTGCTATATACCGATGTAGAGCCTTTGAGCTAAGAATCTAGGTAAACCAGCTTTGATGATCTTATTCGCTGCAGATTCTATATCATATTCTACAAATTTATGCTCAACTCTCACATCTCCTTCATTAACCGTTAATATTGCATAGCATGCTCTAGGATCATTAGAGCGAGGTTGACCAACGCTCCCAGGGTTAAATACAATACCTTTATCAGATTTGTATATGAAAGGTATGTGAGTATGCCCTAAGCCTATTGCATTAACATTATTATTTGATAAGTAATAATCGAATAAATCTCTATGAGTATCTAGCATAACATACTCAAATATAGGATCATTAGGGCTGCCATGAACAAATAAAATTTTAACATCATCTATCTTTAACTCTATCCTTTTCGGCAATTTCTTTATAAAATCAAGATTCTCTCTTTTTAAATTTGAGTGAGTCCAGAATATAGCTCTTTGAGCATCTAGATTGAACCATGAAGAATCTCCTGTTACAACTGCATACTCGTGATTTCCCATAACACATTTAACATCATTTTCTCTAGCCCATTCTATAACCTCATTAGGGTTTGCACCATATCCTACCAAATCTCCTAAGCAATAGATAGATTTCTGGCTAAGATTCTTCATGATGGCATTAAGGGCATCAAGATTGCCATGGATATCAGAAACTATGGCTAGTTCTTGCATAGTTCATATCCTCGATCTATATGCTTTAAGAATTTAATCAATAAAACCTTATAAGAAATTAGTTCATGCTAAGATCAGTGTGGTGTCTATGGTGCAAGGTGGTCGCCAAATTCTCCTCTAACAATAGAAGAGAAAATCTCTTTAATGAGAAAAATCATCCTAATGGTTCGAAAGAGATGAGTCATAAATCATCGAAGCGTTTTCAAGACCCTTTATTCCCCTTGTATGAGCCTAAGAAGATAGAGGATAAAGTGAGAAATTATTGGAAAGAGGTTGATATAAGGAAAATAATTGCAGAGCAATTAAAGGATAAGCCTCGAATAGGATATGTGGAAGGTCCCCCAACTCTCAATGGTGAGCCTCATATAGGTCATGTTAGAGGAAGGATGATCAAAGACCTTTGGTATAGGCAACTCGTTCTGAAAGGATTAAACGTAATCTTCAGAGCAGGATGGGATACTCAAGGCTTACCAGTTGAGCTTCAGGCTGAGAAGGAGCTTGGACTGAAAGGGAATAAAGCTGAGAATATAAAGGCTGTTGGCGAGGAGGCTATAATAAAAGCATGTAAGGATCTTATCAAGAAGTACTACAGTTCATGGCATAAGTCTGATGAACTCTTAGGCATGTCCATGGATTACGATAAAGCCTACTGGACTTATAAGGATGATTACATAGAAAGAGAGTGGAAGTACTTAGAGAAAGCTTGGGAGAGAGGCTTACTAGGAGAGGGTTATCGTGTAGTAGCATATTGCCCAAGTTGCCAAACATCTTTGAGTCAAAGTGAAGTAGCCTTAGGCTATGAATTTGTTGAAGACCCTTCTCTTTACTTTAAGATGAAGCTTAGAGATGAAGATGCTTACATAATATTGTGGACGACTATGCCTTTCACAATAGTAACAGATGAGATGGTAGCAGTCAAGCCAGATGCTGATTATGCTTATGTCAAGGTTGATGGTGAGAATTGGATAATAGGAGAAAAGAGAATTTCATCTTTAATGAGTGAGTTAGGCGTAAAAAGCTATGAGATTTTAAAGGTTGTGAAGGGCTATGAATTAGAGGGAAGAAAGTATTCTCATCCATTGGAAGATTTAGTACCCCAACAATCCTTACTTGATAAAGAGAATTTTGTCCATATGATAGTTGCTGAAGACTTCGTTGATATAAATACAGGATCAGGTCTCATCCATCTCTCACCTGCAAACGGAGAAGAGGATTTTCATGCTGCTATGAGAAAAGGTGTAAAAATCTTTAACCCTATAGATGATAGAGCTTGCTTCACAAAAGATGCTGGAATATTAGAAGGGATTTATGTTCGTGATGCCGATGCTAAAGTCATCGATCTACTAAAAGAGAGAAATATGGTATTAAAGATCGATAAAATAGAGCATGAGTATCCAACATGCTGGCGTTCACATCATAAATTAGTCTGGTTAGCAAGAAGAGAGTACTTCTATTGGGTGGATAAGCTTGGAGAATTAGCGATTAAAGCTGCTGAGAAAGTTGAATATTTTTATGAGCCTCCAAAAAACAGATTTTTAGAGATAATAAAGGAGAAGGTTCCTTGGTGCATATCGAGAGAAAGGGTATGGGGTACACCATTACCAATATGGGTATGTAGTAGATGTGATAAAAAGATACCAGCCTTTAGCAGAAAGGAGATAATTGAGAAATCCATTAGCCTCCCTTATGATCAAGATTTCGAGCTACATCGTCCATGGCTAGATGAGATCATTTTGAAGTGCCCAGAGTGTGGAGGTGAGGCTTATCGTGAACCATTTGTGCTGGATACTTGGCATAATAGTGGCGCAGCTCCTTACGCATCTTTCACTGACGATGAATATGATGGTTTAGTGCCGGTTGAATTCTTGACAGAGGGCATAGATCAGACAAGAGGATGGGCTTATACTTTATTGATAGAGAACGTTATCCTAAGTGAAAGGGCGGAAGCTCCTTACAAAGCCTTCCTCTTCACAGGTCATGTCTTAGATGAAAAAGGGAGAAAGATGAGCAAGAGCTTGGGCAACGTTGTAGATGCAATAAATGTATTAAAGTCTGAATCAGTAGATATCCTTCGCTTTTATCTAATCTGGAGGAATAGCCCATTAGACCCACTCAACTTCAGCCTGAGCGAGATGAACTCAAGACCATACCAAGTGCTAAGCACTCTGTATCATATGCATGTATACCTTCAGCAGAATAGCTCCTATGATGGTTATAATCCAGCAGTTAATACATTTGACTGGGCTTTAAACAATGGATTATTAAAACCTCAAGAATTTTGGCTTCTCTCAAATCTTCAGAGCCTTATCAATAATGTCTCTAATGGTTATGAGAACTGCAGATTTAACGAAGTTGCTAGAGAGATAGAGAATTTCACAATAGAAATCTTGAGCCAAAGATACGTACCCATGACGAGAAGTGAAATATGGGATGATAGCAAAGATGCCCTAAATAGAAGGCTTGCAATTTATTCTGTCCTTGATCATGTTTTAACAACTTTAGACATCTTAATCCATCCTATAGTCCCGTACTTGACTGAGTTCTTATATCAAAATCTCTACGCTAGTCATGAGAGGAAGAAGGCAACTATACTACTTGAGAATTGGCCTAAACCAAATCTTGATTTAATAAACAAAGAACTTGAATCAGAGTTTGAATTAATAGAAGATTTGACATCTTTGGCCAATAGCGCAAGAATGAAGGCAAGGTTAAAAAGGAGATGGCCTTTAAGACAAGTAGCATTTTTAATGCCTGAGGAGAAGATCATCAAAGTTGAGAAGCATAAAGAACTATTAAGAGAGCTTATAAATGTTAAAGATATCGTTTTGACAAAAAGTCTAAAGGAAGCAAAAATCATACCGATCATAGAGCCAAAGCATTCTATTCTAGGTCCAAAGCTCAAAAAGAAGATGCCAAATCTTATAAAATGGCTTAAATCTAAAGATTCTTTCGAGATTCATGATCAATTAAGCAACAAAGGCTTCATCGAAACAAAGATAGACGATGAATTTTTCAAGATAATAAAAGATGAGTTAGAGATAAATTATTCTTCAGATGAAAAGCATCTTGCTCTTGAGAAAAATGGCATAGTAATCTCATTAGAGATAGAAAGAGACAAGGATCTTATAGCCAATGGGTTGATAAGAGATCTAGCAAGAAGGATGCAGAACCTTAGAAAAGAGAGAGGCTATAATCCTACAGATATTATTGAAGGTGCTTATTTAGCGAGTTTAGATGATGAGCTTTTAGACCAGATAAGATCAAGGCTAAACGATTTAGCCTTCTTGGTAAGAGTGAAGAAAGTTCATGTATCAAAAGAACCCTTTGAGGGCGTGCATTGGATTGATATAGAGATAGATGATAGAAAGATAAAGATATCTGTAGAATGAAAATTCAATCTCAGATCAGGGATATGCTCAAGACCTGACCTATGTTCTCTACCTCTATGAGCTTTATGCCAAAATTCTCTTGAGCATATTCTGCCAAGTCTATGGTTTCAGGCACATAAAAGACGCTCACTATCTTGAATATCCAAAGATCGATGATTCGCTCTTTTTTGACCCAACTCGTCTGTATTGATTGACCTTGAGGGATCAAGAAGGTCTTAACACCAACCTTTGAGCTTGCTTCGATCTTCGCCATTATGCCACCAACGTTACCTATGGAGCCATCTTGCTCTATAGTGCCAGTCATCATTACACTTTGATTTACAGTTCTTCCAGTGATCGCAGAATAAACCACAGTTGTCATAGCAGCACCTGCACTTGGTCCATCAACAACTTCTGCATATGTAGTGACGGTGAGGATAACATTTGCCTCAGATATATCCACATTTGATAATGTTGTAGCAACTTGAACAGCAGTCCTGGCAGACTCCTGAAAGGTTAATCCCATCAATGGCTCTGTATTTATCAATATCTGACCCTCCCCCTTTTGAATTTCTACACTAATTTCAATTATTACACCTTCATCATTATCTGTTAAAGCTGGGGCTCTTATGGTTGTTTTAGGCGCTGAAACTACTTTTTGAGTCGGAACACTAACTCTGATAGCTTTTTCATGCTCAACTATGAGAAGTCCATATAGGAATACGTTCGAAACTAAAGAAATGATCAATAAAGTTGAAACTATGGCTAGCTTCTTCTCCAAGCTTTTCACTGATTCTTTTATAATATTGGTAAAATCTAAACTTTTCTTCTCAAACAAAAATAAAGATGTTGGTATAAATTTGAGTTCCTTAAACCTTATATTTGTAAAATATTAAAGGTTTGGAAGGAATGCCTTGAACCTGAAGACTATAATTTCTTTATTCTTAGGCTCGATTCTCCTAATCTTCATGGTTTGGTATGTCGACATAGAGAAGCTTTATGATGCCATTATAAGATCATCTCCTATCTGGCTTACATATTATTTGTTATTGATGTTACCATTCTTTTTACTTAGAGCATGGCGTTGGCGCATGCTTTTGATACCTGTGAAGAGTTCTGTTAAGCTCTCAAATTCTTTTTGGATAACCATGATAGGATTTATGGTCAATGTAATAATCCCTCTTCGATTGGGTGGAGAATTCGTGAGAGCCTTCGCTATGGATGGTAAAGAGAAGACAGGTTTCTTTCAATCTTTATCTTCTGTTGCTGTAGAGAGGGTTTTAGATCTCCTTGGAATAACACTGCTAGGATTGATAGGGATATTCTTGCTCCCTAAGGAAATCAATTTGCCAAGCTGGTTCTTGGATACTCTTAGAATGGTTGGCATATTTGTGGTAATAGCTCTGTTAAGCTTAATGCTTGGCATAAGATACGAGAAACGTTTGCTCTTGCTGATTAGACAAATGGTTTCTAAAATTCCTAAGTTGCCATATAGATGGCAGGAGAAACTTGTCAATTTTTCAAAATCTATGATAGATGGAGGGAAAGGATTAAGCCATAATTTCTCAACATTGTTCTTTACATTAATCTCAACTTTTATGATATGGTTTATAGCCTTTTTATCCACTTTTCTGATATTCAAAGCCTTCAATTATGAAGTTCCCGTAACTATAATCCTTCTTGGCAGTATGCTCGTCCAACTATCTTTCATTCTTCCTGCCCCTCCAGGCTATATAGGAACTTATGAGGTATTTTGGAGTGCTATATTTGTTGGATTAGGTCTATCTCGCCTTGATCTAATACTGGCAACAGCCATCGTGAGCCATCTTCTGAGCAACACTTTCATCATTACCATGGGATCGATAGGAGTAACATCGATGGGTCTATCATTTAAGAAAGTCATGAAGATGAAGTCTATTCAATAATCTGATATGGCTTAGCTATTAATCATAAAGAGCCTAGCCTTGGAGATCTTTAATAAAAATCAGCCAACCAGAATTCTCTTCCAAAAACCATCTCTCCCTAGTCTTATTTCTCTAAATAGGATCATCAGCCCAAATATTATAAAAAGAGAACTAATTAATTTTGATGCCAACAAATAATCGCCAAAGAAAACGAAATTGTTGATTGACTCTGTAGAAAAAGGGTAAATTAGAGGATTGTATTCATGATGAAGAGCATCTAAGAGGACATGCCCAAGGACTCCTATAAGGCTTGATGCTATCAATGTCTTAGATATGCTGCATTTACTTTTTAACTCTTCTCTGCAATCAGGCAAGATAAAACCAACAAGTCTTGGATACAATAAAAAAGATATGAAGATGGAGAGAAAGAGACCTAAAGTTATAGATCCTAAAATGCTGTGAAGAATTAATCTGTCTTTTTCACCTCTTGATATAAGAAAGATTATTGGATTTTCAATGTCTGGAACCATGCTACCAACTATCAATGCTGGAAAGTTTAGATTAAATTTACTCATCCTATGAAGAATGTAAGCTAAAAAATAATGAAGAGGCGTAGCTGGCATTTAGCATCAACTAATTTCATAAAGATTCATCTAAGGATTTTTGAGCACCTAAAAGAGGAATAGCATCATATCCTAGCCTTCTCAAATAATTTGCAAGCTCTGAAGAGAAACCATGAACAGTATAGACCCTTTTTGGTTCACAATCCTTGACAAATTTTATCAACTCATCAAAGTCACAGTGATCGCTGAGGGGGAAAGCATGATCTAGGGACATGGCATACTTATAGCTGGGCTCTATGCTCCAACCACTAAATGCCATAGTAACTGCATTGTACCTTTTCTTTAACCCTTTTACAAAATTCGTTCTCCCACCCCATAAAGGAGAGATTAAAATCCATGGTTTTCTCCTTAACAAATCCTTCTCAACAGCTTCTTGATAAGATGTGAAATTACGAAGCTCTATGCCCATCTGAGCATAAGCATCGTTCATCCTTTGCACAGATTTGTGCACGTATATAGGGTCCCAGCTTGAAAAAAGGTATGATAGAACCTGAGCTTTTCCTAAAGGATAGCCCATAAGCACAACAGGTATTCCTCGAGAGAAAAGGTCAGAGATGAATCTGTTAACTTCATCTAGTACTTTTGCTAATGGAGGAAAATGGAAATTATTTTTACCATAAGTGGATTCAATTATCAAAATATCACATTTCACACTTTTACCTTTATTTAAGAAAGCTCTTGGTCTCGTGGCAAGGTCTCCTGTATAGAAAATTTTTCCATCTATTAGCAATCCACGTGAGCCTAGAATATGTCCAGAGTCTATGAGTTCAAACCCCTGTAACTCTTGCTCTGTCTTTCCCAGATCGATGCCTCTTTCCTTTGCAAGTAAAGCAGTTTCAATTGATGCTAAAACTTTAGTATCATTCTTTTGAGGATGCGCATGGTCGATATGGGCATGAGATACAAAAACTAAATCTGCATCTGATGCCTTATATGGATCCAATGCTATCTTCATATTGCCGTATTTGATCAAGATGCCGTTCTCATTTGTTATAGAGATTCTCATGCTAGACCTTAATATTATAATTAAAAGGGACATATTTTTAAGCTATCTTTGATAAAGATTCAATGATAATAGTATGCCTATAAAGATTGGGTTAATTGGAAAGACAAATACGGGTAAGACAACCTTCTTCAACTCGGCTACTCTTCAATCAGCTGAGATATCTACTTATCCCTTTACAACAAAATCTCCAAATATAGGTATAGGAAATACTGTAACTTTATGTGTTTGCAGAGAGTTCAAAATCAATGATAATCCAAAGAACTCTAAATGTGTTGATGGTTGGCGTTTCATACCTATAGAGTTGATAGACCTTCCAGGATTGATAAAAGGAGCATGGGCAGGAAAAGGATTGGGAAATCAATTTTTGTCAGTAGCAGCCCAGTCAGACGCCTTACTACATATAGTAGATGCATCAGGTAGCGTGGACGCTGAAGGAAGAATCACTGAGCCAGGAACTGGTGACCCATTGGCTGACATAGGAGATATAGAAGAAGAGCTTGTGATGTGGTATCTGAAGCTCATTGAAAGCAATAGGCCTAGAATCTCCAAGCTGATGAAGTCTGGGTTTGAGTTGCCCACAGCAATTATAGAAGTGCTAAGGGGGATAGGTGTTAAGGAGAACCATGTAAAGATGGCTTTGGAAGAGACAAAGCTAGAGGCTAAGAACTTTGAAAATTGGTCTGAGGATAATACTAAGAGCTTTGCTTGGGTATTGAGAGATGTATCTAAACCAACTCTAATAGTTGCCAATAAGATGGACTTGCCAACTTCTGCTGAGAATTTCAAAAGAATTCAAGATGAGTATTCAGATATGATAGTAGTTCCTGCTAGCGCTGAGGCTGAATTAACATTAAGAAGGGCTGAGCAGAAGGGCTTCATCAAATACATTCCAGGGGAGGAGAGGTTTGAGATTTTGAATCGAGTAGCTCTTACAGATAGGCAGAAATGGGCTCTAAGTTACATTAGAAAAGCAGTTTTAGGAGAGTATATGAGGACTGGAGTTCAATTCGCCATAAATGTTGCAATACTTAAATTGCTCAGGATGAACAGTGTCTACCCTGTGTATGATTCTCAAAAGCTATCTGATAAGCAAGGTAACGTGCTTCCTGATGTTTACTTATTGCCCTCTGGTTCGACTGTATTCGATCTTGCGAAGGAGGTTCACACAGAGCTTGCAAAAGGTCTCTTATATGCTGTAGATGCTAGGAGCGGTTTAAGATTGCCATCAGAATACACCATAAAGGATAGAGACGTTCTCTCTATTATCTCTACTTCTAAGAAGAAGAAATAATTCACAATATTCAAGCAACAGCCTTGGCTCTGCTGACGTTGACCTCATCTAAACTCCTTATGGTGGCTCCATGCTCGTTCATGACCTTTGTTAGCTCTTCGTAACCTATATCAGAGCCTCTTACAGTAAGTTTTATCGTCTCGGTCTTCACATCAACTTCAGTGACAGTTATATCGACCTCATCAACTCCCTTGACCTCACATAGAGCCTTAGATAGATCAAGAATAGTGGTCTCACGTGGCTTAAGCGAATCTATAACTATTCTTTTAATATGAACCGTCATAGCATTATATCCTTTAATATAGTTACATATAAATTGGAGGGCCACTTATGAATAAATTGGAGGCATAAAGCTCTAAGATTCGATTAGGAGGTATGATAGTATTCAAAACCGGACTTTTTCAAAGTTAAGAAAGTACCTTAAGATAGCAAGGGCGAATGAGATTGCAGAGAGATACCTTATAATGAATGGGTTTGACGGTGCATTGGCTATACTAGGAGTGATAATGGGCTCTTACGTTGTAGGAGTGAGAGATGCAAAGATCATATTAAGTGCAGGCTTTGGGGCAAGCTTTGCCATGGGAATTTCTGGAGCATGGGGAGCTTTTATGGCAGAGAGGGCTCAAAGAGTTAAGAACATTAAGGAACTTGAGCAAGCTATGTTTACAGATTTAAAGAACTCAATAATAGATCGAGCATCTATAGTGGCTGTTTTTTGGGTAGCCTTAGTCGATGCCTTATCCCCTATTATAACAGCCTTTATTGCATTATCACCCTTCCTTCTCCCTTTTTATGGTTTGGTGTCTTTAGGGAACGCTCTGATAGCATCGATAATCTTGAACCTAACTACTCTCTTCATCTTGGGCCTCTTTCTAGGGAGAATATCAAAATCAAGCAAGATTACACAAGGGGCTCTGATGATCTTGGCTGGCATCGTTACCTTGCTCTTCCTATTAGCCTTAGAATTGGCATTTTGATTACAATATGAAAAGCCCGGCTGGTCTAGAGTACTTATAAATTTAACACTCTTTGGTCTTTATTTACGTGCTAATAAATCTCTCTCAGCCTCTTCTATATCCTTCTGAACATCTATGGCTCTCCAGAAGCAAGTTGAATACTTCACAGCTCCAAGCTTCTTCTCCTCAGCAAGTTTAGGAAAGGCTGTAGTCTCTATATCGCCCTTCTCAGGAAGATATTTGAAGATATCATGGTCAAAGTAATAAACGCCTGCATTTATCCAGAAGCCCTTAAGAATGGGCTTCTCTTTGAACTCTATTATTTCATCTTTATCATTTATCATAATAACTCCATAAGGAGACTTGAGGGGCACCAAAGCCATAGCTCCTAAGGATTTGCCAGGATAGTTTATCAATTTTGATAGATCCAGATCTGTAATAACATCGCCATTAAGGACTACGAATCTATCCTCCCCTCTTAGAAGATGCTCACTATTGAGCAATGCTCCACCTGTACCAAGGGGCTCTTCTTCTACGGCATATCCTACCTTTATACCAAACCTTCTACCATTGCCTACATACTCTATGATCTTCTCTTTCAAAAATCCTACACATAAAATTACTTCAGATATACCATAATTCTTAAGCCATTCAAACTGTATAGTTAGTATAGGCTTTTTAGCTATCTCTATAAGGGGTTTTGGCTTCTCTGTAGTTAATGGTCTTAATCTCTTGCCATAGCCTCCAGCCAATATGACAGCCTTCATAAGCTGATCATACATGTAATGGGGCTAATAGCTATAAATCTTATGAAAATACACGTTACAATATAGAGTATAAGATGAAGAGCAGTACGAAGGTCAAGGATATAGTGTTTATCAGCTTCACGAGTACGTGTAGCGAAGGCCCTGCACAATCCTTCAGAGGGTCTCCAAAAGTATCGCCTACAACAGCAGCTTTATGAGCTTCTGAGCCCTTGCCTCCGAAGGCACCTGCTTCTATGAGCTTTTTTGCATTGTCCCAAGCAGCCCCTCCTGTATTCATTAAAAATGCTAGCATTGTACCACTTACAGTTGCACTTATAAGGAAAGCCCCGACAGCTATCGGGCCTAGAAGAAAGCCTACTGCCAACGGTGCTACTACGACTAATAAGCTAGGGATGATCATCTCCTTCTGGGCCCATAATGTGCTTATATCTACACATTTAGAGTAATCAGGCTTTGCATTTCCTTCCATCAATCCAGGTATCTCTCTAAACTGCCTCCTTACCTCCTCCACAACTTTGAAGGCAGCCCTACCAACAGCCCTTATAGCAAAGGCACTGAAGACAAAGGGAAGAAGTCCACCTATGAAAAGGGCTGCTATAATCTCCGGCTTAACTATATCAACGATTACATTTGCCACATCTATGCTTTTGATGCGAGCATAGTCAGTAAGATAGGCTTGAAAGAGGAGTAGCGCAGCCAGCCCTGCTGAACCTAGAGCATAGCCTTTAGTAAGGGCTTTCGTAGTATTACCAGCAGCATCGAAAGCATCAATCTTCTCTCTAAGATCTTTCTCAGCACCTGACATCTCTGCTATCCCTGCAGCATTGTCAACTATAGGTCCAAATCCATCCATACCAAGGATCATGCCAGCAACTGAGAGCATCCCCATAGTTGCCACTGCTGTACCATACACTCCGCCTATATGCAAAGGCATCCCTGTCTCAGCACTAAATAGAGTGCCAAGGTAATATCCTATCAAGAGAGCTACCACTATCACTATCACTGGCAAGGCTGTACTCTCCAAAGCTACTGAATAACCACTTATGATATTGACTGCAGGTCCTGTAGTAGAAGATTTTGCAATCTCCTTCACAGGTCTGTATCTTCTTGAAGTGTAGTACTCTGTTATCAGAAAGATGAAGACACTTGTCAAAACTCCTGTGAAAGCAGCGAAGTACAGGTTAACGCTTAATATTGTATTAGTTACAAGGAAGTAGAGACCAAAAACGACGATAAGGGTAGTAGCTATCATTCCGTTTCTCATGGGGATCATAGGGTCTTTAAAATTGCGAGCCCTGATGAAGGGTACACCAAGAATAGTCCCGAAGATGCCTACAGCCCTGACCAATAAGGGGAATATAACGAAGAAGAAGTTTTTTGTAGCAGCAAATAGAGATACGCCTATGAGCATGGCACCTATGTTCTCAGCTGTCATGGACTCAAAAAGATCAGCTCCCCTACCTGCAACATCTCCTACGTTATCGCCAACATTATCAGCTATTACTGCAGGGTTCCTAGGATCGTCTTCAGGTATTCCTGCCTCGACCTTGCCCACTATATCTGCTCCCACATCTGCAGCCTTTGTATAAATTCCTCCTCCAAGTTGAGCGAATAGGGCTGAGAGGCTCGCCCCAAACCCTAAGCTGACTATAAGCTCAGGACTGCCGTAAAGATAGAAGAGTCCAGTTACTGCTAAGAGACTCAGCCCTACATTGAACAAGCCCATGACCAAGCCACCATAGTAAGCAAGTTTTAGAGGTCTATCAAGGCCGTAATGGGCTGCGTAAGCAGTCCTTGCATTGGCACGAGTAGCCACATCCATTCCCACATACCCTGCGAGTAGAGAGAAGGTTGCTCCAATTATGAAGGCGAATGAGATGAAGGGGATGCCTTTATGCCCAAAAAGGTCGAAGGCTATGTAGAGAAGGATCATAAGTATTATAGATATGATTGAGATGGTCTTATACTGTCTCTTAAGGTAGGCTTTTGAACCTTCTCTTATAGCATCATGTATCTCATTCATCTTTGGATTGCCGACTTCAAAGCGATTGATATACAAAGCTAGATATATGGCGAATATGAGAGCAGTAATGCCTGCTATAGGCGCTAATAATACCAATAATTCACTGACCATTTATGCCTCACCCCTTCCTCCCATCATCAGCTATATTTATTATGATTTTACTCTTCGAATTAATCATTATGAAAACCCTTTTCAATCACTAAAAAGATTTCTCTCTTAAATTTAACTATATCGTCCATGTAAATTTTAAATTTGTAAACCTCTCCATGATTAATCATTATATAATTGTTAAATATACAACAACTCTAGCTTATAGGCGATGGTCTTGGGCCAGATAAAAGCTGTGATACTAGCTGGATTGGTACTGGGCATAGAGGACAGGGTAATTAGAGAGATAAAGAAGTTCGAAGGTGTAAAAGATGGTTTTATGGTCTATGGAGAATATGATGGAGTCTTCATAGTAGAAGTTCCAAGCCAAGAGAAGCTCAATGCCTTGATTTCTAGAATTCGCAGAACAGAAGGCGTGACTAGGACTATAACTCTTGTTGCAATTTAACCCTCAACCTTCTCTATAAGGGCTGCTATCATAAAAGGGAGTAAGGCTGTTGCTTCACCATGAATTGTAACCTGTCTAGCTTTAGTTTTTACTTTCCCCCATGAGATAGCTTCCTTTACCAATGCCCCACTAAGGCTACCATCATACTCAACACCAGTGGTAATGTAAACTGCATAATCTAATCCTCCTCTGAATTGATTCCACCACAAAACGTGATGCTTTGATATTCCCCCTCCTATCATCAAAGCTCCTGTTGAATTTGCATCAAATACTATATCTGAGAGCAATTGTTCATCTTTAAGCAGATCTATCTTGAAGTCTTTATGAGTTTGTGAGAATAACCATATCTGACTCCCAATAGCACCATCTGTTAATCCTGGTATGATCATAGGTATGCTATTCTTATACGCCCAATAAAGAATGGAGTGCTCATTATTCACAAACTCTCCAAGTCTTCTGCATAACTCCATCGATGATAACTCTCTTATGTTTTCATCATACAATTTTTTAAAGAAAGGTTGAAGCTTATTTTCTAACATAGGTCCGTAAACTTCACGTGGTACGATCACATTACCAAGCCTGTGAAAACCCTCTCTAAATAGCCTTTTGTCATCCAAACTAAAGCTTCCTTCATAGTAATTCCCCCATGAACGAGCCAAATCGTGATCTAAAGTTCCACAAGTGGTTACTATCACGTTAAAAAGTTTAAGCCTTACAAGCTCTTTTAATACGCCTCTCAATCCTGTAGCAACAGGAGCTGCTGGAAAGCTTAAGAATTTTATACATGATCTTTCCTTAACCATATCTGAGAGAATATCGACTCCTTCTGCAAGATGCCTTCCTACAAAGCCTCCTGCATCTCTCATTTCATCTACTATTAACCTTACAGAGAAAGGCTTCTTGAGTTCTATATCTTGAACAGGTCTTAATTTCGATATTTTCACATTATCACCATGAGTTTAGATTTTATATTACCATATTTTTGTCTTATGCATTCCTATTTCTTTACGAAATGGTTTTGCCAAAAGAACTGAATACTTTTATTAGAAACAATTAATATTTTAATTGGGCGAGTATCTTGGGAGATGTAGGAGTAAAAACTTCTGAAAAGTTTACTGTTGCTTACATTCATTATTTTGGACCATATAATACAGTAGGTCCTGTCTTTGGCGAGGTCTTTGAGTGGTTGGCTAAGAAGCGTCTTAAGTCTGGTCCAGCTATAGGAATTTATTACAACAATCCAGAAGAAGTTTCCCCTGAGAAGTGTAGAAGTGATATATGTGTATCATTTGAAGGTGAGGCAGAGTCAGATAAGAGAGTTAGAATTAAGGAGATAGGAGGAGATTATGTAGCATTCACAAGCTATAAAGGACCATGGAAGCAGTACAATATTCCTGAAACCTATAGAAATCTAAAGAAATGGATAGATGAAAATGGATACATGATAGTAGGTCCTGTAAGAGAGATTTACCTAAAGTTCCCTAGATGCCCTCCAAATGTGCATTTAGAGGTCCACTTTCCTGTTAAGAAACGCTAAAGATGCTTCATTTTTCCTTTAAAAATTCTTCAATAACTTGATTTGGAATTCCCTTCTTCTCTATTTCATCTTTAGCCTCAGAGCTTGTCAAACCCTTTTCTTTTAGTTTTTCAAAAAGATTTGTTAAAGTCTCCTTCACCTCCCATGGGTAGATTATCCATGCTTCTGTCTCCTCAACGAAGTATTCAGGCTTAACTACAGACCATGGTTTGTAATGGAGTGTACAAAGTCTTACTTCTTTTGCACCTTTCTCTTGAACATATTCTTTTACTAATTTTAGACTATGACCCATGTCTGCAACATCATCTATAACCAGAACCTTTTTCTCACTCAGGTTAGATAAAATAGGTTGGGTAATTTCTGGTCTCTCTTTTGTTTCTTTAACTCCACAATAATATTTTACTCCCACTATCTCGCTTTCCAAACCAAGCTTATCCGATAAAATAGCTACTGGTATAAGACCTCCTCTCGATACACCTATGAGAATTTCTGGTTTAAATCCACTCTCCTTTATCATTTTGGTGAGCTTGGATAGCATCTCATATATATCATTCAAGCTTGGCATTATGAACTCAGTTTTGCCCAATCAGATTACCCATGATATTATTTATGACCTTGAGATTTAAGGATTAAATCATTGGTAAATAGAACAATACATTAAGAATTCTAAAGAATAATGAATCCTCTAAATTACTTGTCTTTCCTTAATTCTATGCGTGGATAGGAATGAATTTTCATTTCTACTTAGTGTTTTCACGCTCAAATGAAAATCTGTCAAAATAACAGAAAGTTCTAAAACCTACAAATGACTGTATTACCCACCTTATGCATCGTGCTTAGACTAAAGAAATGATCCTTAAAGTCGGGATCCTCATCCGTTTCGCCAATTTCGTCATAAAATTAAAAGAGCGAGCGAGCTATATATTGTGACATAACCCCTTCTCCCAAAGGGTTAGATGATATTGATCAATACTTTGATTTTTGGGCGATAATATTATTTAGGCAGAAATGAGTAAGTTTTACTGTGAATGTAATGAAATCTCAAGCTGATACAATCCTTCATGGGAACTTGGTCAATGTCTATACAGGTATGATATCTGAATCATACATAGGCATAAAAGATAAGATGGTCATATATGTGGGTAAAAATCCTATATCATCAGAAAAGCAGATAGAGCTAGGATCGAAGTATATTTTACCAGGCTATATAGATGCTCATATACATATAGAAAGCTCCATGATGACTCCTAGCCAGTATGCAAGAGTTGTTGTCCCTAGAGGAACTACTTGTGTCATAGCAGACCCTCATGAGATAGCAAATGTAAAAGGTATTGAGGGTATAAAATTCATGATAAACGATTCGAAAAGAACTCCTCTAAAAGTCTATGTTATGATACCTTCATGCGTCCCAGCAACTCACCTTGAAACTTCAGGAGCTATTATAGGTGTTGATGAAATCAAGAAGCTTGGAAGGCTTGATAATGTAATTGGTCTAGGTGAGGTAATGAACTTTCCTGGTGTAATATCTCGTAACAAAGATGTGATGGATAAGATTCATGCCTGTAAAAATATGCCTATTGATGGTCATGCACCTGGGCTTAGAGGCTTAGACCTTTGCGCCTATATTTCAGCCGGTATTTTTTCTGATCATGAGTGTACAGGGAAAGAGGAGGCTTTTGAAAAACTCTCTCTTGGAATGTGGATAATGATAAGAGAAGGCTCTGCATCAAAGAATCTCTCAGATCTAATAGGTATAGTATCAAAGGAGAATTCAAGACGTTTTATGTTGGTGATAGATGATAAGCACGTTGAAGACTTACTAGCTGAAGGGGATATAGATTATAACTTGAGAAAGGCTGTCAATGAAGGATTAGACCCTATTGATGCCATCAGAATGGTAACATTGAACCCTGCTGAATATTATGGTCTTAAGCATTTAGGAGGGGTTTCTCCAGGCAAGTGTGCAGATTTAGTGGTAGTGAATAACCTTAAAGATTTTAATGCAGATTTTGTCATGGTAGATGGTAAGATAGTTGCAAAAGATGGGCAATATCTATTAGAAGTTAAAGAAACATTAGCTAAGAAATCTATAATGAAGACTATGAATTTGAGAGAAGTTCATCCTGAAGACCTGAATATAAAATACACTGAAAAAAAGAATTCTGTTAATATTCGAGTTATTGGTGTCGTAGAGAATCAGATATACACTAAAGAATTAAGGCATGAATTAGAAGTAAAAGATGGAAAGCTTGTATCAGACCCTGAGCATGATGTACTGAAAATATGTGTTATGGAGAGGCATAAGAATAGTGGAAGGA
>Ga0315314_1000171_pt1 | contig 84562 bp, 70 predicted proteins | sample TDP9_MG_FD_203631 | JGI IMG/M metagenome (GOLD analysis project Ga0315314, IMG submission 203631) | Freshwater sediment microbial communities from Lake Towuti, South Sulawesi, Indonesia - TDP9 | ecosystem: Environmental > Aquatic > Freshwater > Lake > Sediment | place: Indonesia: South Sulawesi...
TAGTTCTTTGGGGCTTTCATCATTGGCAGAACAGGGAACAGCTTAACCAGCCGAACCGCCGTGGTACGGACCCGTATGCCCGGTGGTGTGACAGGGAAAGCCCGCGAGGGCATACCTATGTCGATTAAAATACTATCCCTGCCCGTTGCCGTGCTGACGACGGCTAAGCGAGTAGTATTGCGTCGCCGTATAGGCGACGTCTAAACAATGAATTACTTGATATATTTTTCTGCGCCGGTGGTTTTGATAAGCTTATATTCCGGCTGAGAGGTTATCAGGATTGCTTCGGTGGCGGGGAGTTTCTCGATTAAGGCCAGGCCCTTTTCGGCCCCCATCACGCTGACCGCGGTCGCTAAGGCATCGGCATCGGTGGCGTTGTCTGCGATAATGGTCACGCTGGATAGACCTTCCGCACTTGTTCCAGTTTGGCGGTTTATAATATGGCTATAGCGTTTGCCTTTGATTAAGACAAACTGCTGATAATCACCGCTTGTCGCAACCGCCACGTTTACTAATTTCAGTCTCAATAGAATGTCACGTCCAGCAGTGTCCTTATTTAAGTTTGGGTCTTGCAGGCCGATTAACCAATAGCTTTTATCTCGTGGTGCTGTGCCAAAGCATCGAATATGGCCGCCGATATCGACCATCGCTCCGAGTGCCCCGGCTTTTTTTGCAGCTTTGATTGCCTTATCAACGGCATAGCCTTTTCCAATGCCGCCCAGGTCCAAACGCATTCCTTCGACTTTGAATTTTACTGTTTTGTTAGGGTCATCAAGAATTAGCTTCTCAAAACCGACTTTGGCCTTAGCGCGCATTATTTCTTCTTCGCTTGTAGCAACCTCTGTTTTTTTGGCTATGCGAAACAAATCCACCAAAGGGCCAACGGTAATATCAAAAGCACCATCAGTCAGCTTGCTAAACTCGACGCTACGCTGCAGGACTTCGTATGTCGTGTCGCTAACTTTAATTGCCCGCATGAATCCCTCTCGGTTAACCTGGCTTATTTCAGAATCGCTTTTGAAGTCGCTCATCTGGTCATCAACTTTGTGGATTTCTGAAAGAGCGGTTTCGATACATTTCCGAGCTGTGCTTGAGTTTTCTGCGATGACGACGGCACGTGCGAATGTCCCCATAACCAGCCGATAGCCGCTGTCAAGCTCGACCTGTCTTTGAGGACGACAAGAAAAATAGGCCGCTGTAATCAGACAGGCGGCGAAAACTACAATCAAAATTCGGCGGATTTTCGTGTTCATAATAAATCCTTTCTGATACAAGATTTGATAATTGATTATCAAACGATAATCAATAGAAAATAATCAAGAATCGGCTTATAATGCCGATATGAATAAAAAAGAAATAGAAATGTTGGCTGAGCGGATTGAGGGGGAGTTTCTGCCTTTTGTTCGCAGGCCGGGCAGATATATCGGCGGGGAAATAAACCAAATCAAAAAGGACCTCTCGCAGTGTGAGCTGACCTTTGCGCTGTGCTTTCCAGATATTTACGAAGTGGGGATGAGTAATACAGGGATAGCTATTATATATGATGTTCTTAACAGCATTGACGGCGTGGCTGCTGAGCGGGTATTTACGCCGTGGGTTGATGCTGAAAAGATGATGCGTGAGAAAAGAATACCCCTTTTTAGTCTGGAATCCAAGATGTCTCTAAAAAGTTTTGACATTGTGGGTTTTAGTTTGAGCAATGAGCTTTGCTATACGAACGTTCTTAATATGCTCGAACTCGGAGGCATCAATGTCCGAAGCTGCCGGAGAAGCGAAGACGACCCTTTGATAATTGCGGGCGGGAGTATGGCGAACTGCTGCGAGCCTATGGCTGAATTTGTTGACCTGCTCCTGTTAGGCGAAGGTGAGGAAGCTGTGGTCGAGCTTGCGCAATTGATTAGGGCGCAAAAGCAAGCTGGTGCTACAAAAAAAGAGATTTTTCTATGTGCTGCGAAGGAATTTGACTGGGTCTATGTCCCATCATTTTATAATTTTGAATATGAAGGGTCGAAAGTAAAATCGTTTCAGACGGATATGCCGGATTTGCCAAAACAGTTCAAAAGTGCAATTGTAGAAGATTTTGAAAATGCTGCTGTGCCGCGTGCTCCCGTAGTTCCGTTTGTGCAGGCGGTTCATGAGCGGGTCAGCGTTGAGATTATGCGCGGCTGTCCGGGGCGGTGCAGATTCTGCCAGGCGAGCTTTTGCAGAAGGCCTGTTCGCTATCGCAGCGTTGACAAGATTATAGATATCGCGAAGGCCTGCTATCATTCAACCGGTTACGATACAGTTAGTTTGCTGAGTTTATCGAGCGCCGATTATCCGGAGCTTGAAAAGCTGGTCGCGGAGCTCGACGAATATTTTAAGGATAAGCACGTCGGACTGTCGCTGCCGAGCTTGCGCGTTGACGGTCAGTTGAAACTGCTTCCGAAGCTGCTGACAAGCGTTAGAAAAGGCGGTCTTACGATTGCTGTTGAAGCGGCCAGCGAAAGATTAAGAGAGGTGATAAACAAGCCTCTGAAAGATGAGGATTTGTTCGCTGCGGTGGAGGCGGCATACCGGGCCGGCTGGCAGAAATTAAAATTATACTTTATGGTCGGTCTGCCGGGTGAGACCACCGAAGATGTAAAAAAGATTGTACAGCTTTCGTATGAATTGGCAGGTCTGCGAAGAGAAATGGACGGCAAGACGGGCCAGATTAGTATTACGATAAGCTGGTTTGTGCCGAAGGCTCATACGCCGTTCGGCTGGTTAGGGCAAAGGCCAAAATCGTATTTTGAGCAGGCAAGGCAGTTGATACTCGATGAGAAGAAAAGGCTTAGAGCGAAGTTTTTGCAATTTAAGTTTCACGATATAAATCGAAGCGTGCTGGAATCGGCGATAGGTAGGGGCGACAGACGTTTATGCGATGTTATCGAGGCGGCCTGGCGAGAAGGTGCAAGGTTCGATTTATGGGATGAATGTTTTAACTTCGAGATATGGCAGCGTGCGTTTGAGAAATTCGGATACGATTTGGAAAAACTTGCACAGACGGAATTTGAGCGGGATGAGATTTTGCCGTGGGAGCACTTAGGCGGGCCGGGGAAGAAATATTTGCTGGGGCATCTTGAGAAAGCGTTAAGCGTATCTCGTGAAGCGTGAAGAATATCTCGTTATGGAAAATACGAAATCTGAAATACGAAGCACGAAACAATCCGGCTGGAAGCCGGACGCTTCTAAAAGGCGTATCAAAATTCAAATGTTCCAATGGCCCAAAACAGTTTTGAACACTTGAAAAAGTAGTTTGTGCGGTGTATGTTTCTTGAAGCGGATTAAACTGTGACTTGCTGTTCGGTGCTCGTGAAGTGCAGGTGTCGGATATTTTGGAATTGTCGTTTTCTGGGTTCTTGTGCGGAAACGATATAAACAATAGTTGTGCGTTTTTAGTCTCAAGGGCCATTTGCGATGGAAGAATTCGTAGGAGAAATGATTGAGGTGGAAAAAGATAAGACGTCGCCGCGGCCTGTGCGTTTCAAATGGCGCGGGGCAGTCCATAATGTCGTGGCGGTGCTTGATGAACGTGTTGATACAGGGTATGGCGGACTGCCGCCTCGCAGCCAGAAATGGTACACGCGGAGACACCGCCGCTATTATGTTGTGAGAGATTCACAAGGCATTGTTTTTAAGATATATCTGGATTACGCCAATCGCAAGAAACCAACCTGGTGGCTGGCCGAAAAGTGGACGGAGAAAAGGAACGGAGGTGTTGGAAGTTAAAATGTATAATTGGTGGGGCAAGCCCCACCCTACAAAACTACGCCCTTCGGCTCCGCTCGGGGCAGGCTTTGAGGCAGCCGCCAGGATGTTGAAGGTATTTTAAAGTATTAAGTTTTAGGTTTTGACAACTACTAATTGAGGGTAAAAGATGGGAGTTCTCTGGGAAATTGTACAAACCGGTTTGATGTATGGTCAGAAGCGAAAATCCGATTCGATTGATGACAGAGTCCAGTCTCTTGAGGAGCAGCTTACAATGACGCAAAATACGTTACGCAACCTCGTGAAAAAGATTGAGGAGATTCACAGGCTCGATATCGATGGGGACGGCAGGGTCGGTTAGATATTATCATAATCGAGAAATATAATTATTGCCGAATTGCCCTACTCAATATAATTGGTGGGGCAAGCCCCACCCTACAAAACTATAGGCCTCTGTTTGCTTTTATTGAGCCGCTTATGTTGGATTCCGAGCGATTTGTGCAGCAGGGTTTAGGTTGGTTTTTGCGAGAAGCATGGAAGCTTAAAAGAATGGAAACAGAAGCATTTTTGCTGAAGTGGAAAAATAAGGCGCCTCGATTGATTTATCAATATGCAACAGAAAAGATGACAGCCAAAGAGAAAAAAAGATTTAAAAAAGGAAAAAAGTAGGAAAACTTGGGTCTGCTCTCTTATAAATTTTTTAACAAATAGTTATACTCTGACGATAAAACCAAAGGGCGTTTTTCTCGTAGGTGAACTCAACGTTGTGTATATATGATAGAGGTGGCAATATGCGAAAGATAATAATTTTTATTTTATGTTGGCTAATATTCATTGGTTCAGGATGTGGTGAACAATCGGGGCGTGTGCAGACCGGAAATCCCGAGGACAAACACCCAGTGATAGTATATCTTGAAATGAGGAACGAGGTCATTAGCATTATGTCCGGCTACGAGGGACCTGTCTATACTGTAACGACAAGAGGTGGAAGTGTACTTGGAAAACACCTCAACGAGCAGGAGCTACAAGTAAAGCTGCCGAATATTTATTATTTTCTGAAAACATCGTATGCAGATGATGACAGAAGCGGGGCCATCTGGGCCGGTAGATGATGAAGCGGGAGTGATTAGCTTTTCTTCATCCCCGCCGGTAGTTCTATTCCGACGCGTCCCTGTGCTTCTCTAAAGTCCACAATAATCTTGACTGCGGCACGCGGCTCATCGAGAACCGTGAAGACATTCAAATCTTCGGGTTCGATATACCCGTGCTCTTGCAGCATCTTTTCCTCCATCCACCTGGTTAATCCATCCCAGTATTCACTGCCCATCAAAATCACGGGGAAAGAGGCCTGTTTTAAGGTTTGAATCAAAAGGAGGGACTCAAAGAACTCATCCATAGTCCCGTATCCGCCTGGGAAGACGATAAAGCCGTGGGCGTATTTCAGGAACATCACTTTGCGGACGAAAAAATATCGAAAATGCAGAGAGAGGTTCTGGTAATTGTTTGGGATTTGCTCCATTGGCAGTTCGATGTTCAGGCCGATACTTTGGCCTCCTGCTTTTGCAGCACCTTTATTTGCTGCTTCCATAATGCCGCCGCCTCCGCCGGTTATTATGGCAAAACCAGCCTTTGCCAGCTCCGAGGCGGTTTGCTCGGCAAGCCTATAATATGAGTTATCCGGCCTGATGCGTGCTGAGCCAAAGATTGATACAGCCGGGCCGACCGAGGCAAGCTCTTCGAAGCCTTCGGTAAACTCAGCCATTACTCTGAATATCCGCCAGAGGTCCTGTACGGGACTTTCGATAGAATCCATCATAAAGACAAGTCTCCTTATACTTGTGAATTTTACCATAAGTCCGGTTTGTTTGCGGCAGGACAGTATTTTGCAATCGGGCACTTCTCACAATCCGGCTTACGAGCATTACAGATATTTCGCCCATGAAAAATCAGCAAATCGCTAAATAGCAACCAGCTCTTCTTCGGGACTATTTCGGCCAAATCGAATTCCAACTTAACCGCATCTTTGTTATCGGAAAGTCCCAGTCGGCGGGAGAGCCGAATAACATGCGTGTCGCAGACTATGCCTGGTATGCCAAAGGCATTGCCTAATACGACATTAGCGGTTTTTCTGCCCACGCCGGGGAGTGTTAAAAGCTCTTCCATTGTGTTGGGGACTTTGCCGCCAAAATGCACTACCATCTTTGTACAGGCCCCCTTGATATTGACTGCTTTATTGTGGTAAAAGCCTGTGCTTTTTATATCCGACTCGATTTGTTTTATGTCGGCTTTTACCCAATCCTCGGCGCAGGTGTATTTTTTGAATAAATCCTTAGTAACCATATTGACCCGTTCGTCCGTGCACTGTGCCGAGAGTATTGTTGCAATCAACATCTCCAGAGGGTTTGAAGATTTAAGTGCGATTTTGGCCTGAGGATATGTCTTTCTCAATATCGGGAAGATTTTGCTGACCCTTGAGGCGGCTTCAGCTTTGTCTATTTTTATTTTTGTTTTTTTGGGCATAAGTGCTATCCTGGAGTGAGTTTTTGCAAAAGCTCTTTCAACCTGCCGGCGAAAAATATCTCATGGAATTTCACAGGCTCTTTGGCTCCTGGTATAAACAGTATTGTTACCGGCACACCGGGTTCATTATACTTGTTTTTCAGTGCAAGTGTTGCAGGATAATCCTTTGCGGTGGTATCAGCTTTAATTGCCAGGACTGCTTTTTCCTCAATTAGTTTTGCGATGTCTTTACGATGATAGACTATTTTGTCCACCGTTTGGCAGCTCAGGCACCAATCGGCGGTGAACTTAATTAAGACGGGTCTTGCTTGAGCTAAGGCGCTGTCTATAACAGCGGCGTCATAATCCTGCCAGGGGATTTGCACATCTGCTGGCCTCGGCAGGAATACCCAGCCCGCTGCAAAGACCAGTACAAGAGTGGTTATTCTTGTGAGCCACTTGAGGGCCGATTTGGTGTTGTAGCTGACCCAGCCGCCCCACATCCAGACACAAAAACCAAGAACCACCGCAAAATATAATATGTTCGTTCTGTGGATTTGCGGTAAGGCACTAATGAGTTTTACGGCGATAATCAGCAGGACAAATCCGATACCCTGCTTGAATAGTTCCATCCATCGTCCCGGCTTAGGCAGGCGTTTTAGTAAGCCGGGCATTGAAGTTAGTATAGCATACGGCGCAGCCATTCCCACGCCTATTACTATTATCACGACAGTGGCCAGCGACCAATGCTGTGCCTGAGCCCATCCGAAAGCAAGTGCCAGTATTCCGAAGCCACAGGGAGTGCTTAAAATAGCAGCCAGAAAGCCTGTTCCGATAGCGCCTGGATAGCCTTTGCCGGAACCTGATTTAGACGCTATCGAAGAGGGCACGCTAATATTAAAAACTCCAAACATCAGCAATGCCAGCACGACCAGCAGGAGCACCATCGCGGTAACGAAGGCGGGATTGCGGAACTGGTCGCCCCATTGTAAGACCGTTCCGTAGAAGATTTGCAGGATAATATTTGCAACTGCAAGAGATGCGAAAAACAAAAGTATCCCCAGACAGAAAGCAAAGCCCATTATGACCGATTGCTTTTTGCCTGTTTTTGCCTGCTCAACGATTCTCATCACGATAAGAGGCAACACCGGCCAAACACAAGGCATAACGTTCAGAGACAGACCCGCTAAAAGCGCTAAACCGAGAGCAAAGGGGATTGAATAATCTGGTGCTTTGATTGTTTTTGGTTTATCATTTTCTGTTTCGACGCTGCTTATGTTTTTCCAGGAGCCACGCTGATTCCAGTCAATCTGCATTTGCAGAATTTTCTCGAAGGGCGGCAGGCATATCTTGCTCGTACAAGCGATACCGGAAATCCTGACTTTAACAATGCCCTTGTCAATTACAGAAGTCTTTGTCGGAGCTTTGAGTGTTGTGATTGGTATAAAGACAATGAAATGACCTGCGTAAACCTCGATTTTTTTGCTGAGCTGGTCCGTGAAGAGCTGCCATTTCGGGAAGAGGGGTTGGCCAAAATCAAAATTATCTGATTTAGCTTCAACCTTCAGCTCGAGTCCGGGAGCAGGCGCGGTTTCGGCCTTTGCATAATAGTGGAGGTCATCGCTCCCTTCGAATACAACCGCTATGCCGGTCTTTGGGCCCATGCGGGCAGGCTCAACGTGTGCGGATGAAAACTCCTTTTCGGTGCTTACCAGCTCGATACCGGTGGTGACATCGGGGTTGATTGTTGAGCCTGGCTTGGTTGAGTTTTGGCCTGAGGCGCAACAGGCAGCCGCAAAAACACAAACCGTCCACAATACGCCTGTGGGAAGTTTATCTTTCGATATCGCAATAGCTCTTTCCCGCATAAAATAGCTCGTGGGTAATTGGAGTAGAAATAACATTAGTCAGCCGAGTTGTCTTGCTGTTTTTTTTGTTTTTGTTTTGGCTGTTTGTTCTTATCGTCCTTGGCTTGCTCGGTGGCTAACAAATCGGCAACTGTCGGTTTTTCCAGCCGGCCGCCTTCTAAAATCAATTTCACATCATCAGCGTCGAGAGTTTCGTATTTGAGCAAGGCCCTTGCTATTTGCTCGAGGTTGTCTTTGTTTGCTTCTATTAATTCTCTTGCTTTCTCATACGCCTCGCGGGTAATCTTTTTTACCTCGGTATCAATCGCTTCGGCTGTTTTCTCGGAGTACTCTTTCTCGCCCGGCATCAGGTATATCTGGTCTTTAATTCCCAGGTCGGGTGAGTAGCTTATGGGTCCAAGCTCGCTGCTCATACCCCAGGTTAGAATCATTTGCCTTGCAATATTGGTAGCCTGTTGAATGTCTGACTGTGCGCCGCTGGAGATGTCATCACAGAACAGTTCTTCTGCGATTCGGCCGCCAAAGCATACCTGCAAAAGTGCCATACAATATTTTTTTGTAAATATCGTTCTGTCTTTTTCCGGCAGAGCAAAAGTTGCTCCGCCCATTGGCCCGCGGGGAATGATACTTACCTTGTGGAGCGGGTCGGCGTCTTTTATAAGTGATTGCACAAGTGTATGGCCGGCCTCGTGATAAGCGGTGATTTCTTTCTCTTTTTTATCGATGACCCTGCTCTTTTTTGCTCTTCCCCAGCGGACCTTGTCGCGTGCTTCTTCGAGGTCGGACATTTCGACATTGTCTTTATTGGCCATAGTTGCCGCTAGGGCGGCCTCATTGATGATTGCCGCCAGGTCGGCTCCGCTGAACATAGGAGTACCTCGTGCGAGTCTTTCCAGGCTGATATCCTGTGCCAGTTTCACTTTCTTAGCGTGAACGTTCAGGATTTCAACTCGACCTTTTAGGTCAGGCAGGGGAATGAAGATTTGCCTGTCGAATCTTCCCGGTCGCGTCAGGGCATGGTCTAAAATGTCGGAGCGGTTTGTCGCAGCAATCACAATGACCTGGTCGTTGGTATCAAAGCCGTCCATCTCGACCAGGATGGCATTTAGTGTTTGTTCCCGCTCATCGTGTCCGCCGCCGACATAGCCGGCACCACGTTTTCGCCCGATTGCGTCAACCTCGTCAAGGAAAATGATGCAGGGGGAATTTTCTTTGGCCTGCTTGAACAGGTCGCGTACTCGCGATGCCCCGACGCCAACGAACATCTCTACGAAATCGCTTCCGGATATACTGAAGAAGGGCACATTAGCCTGTCCTGCTATTGCTTTTGCAAGCAATGTCTTTCCGCAGCCAGGGGGGCCGACAAGCAGAACACCGCGGGGGATGTGGCCACCCAGCCTTTGGAATTTTTTCGGGTTTTTCAAAAACTCGATTACCTCAGCTACTTCTTCTTTTGCTTCCTCTACACCGGCTACGTCCTCAAATGTTACTTTGACGCGGTCTTTTCCCTGCACCCTATGTTTGCTTCGACCGAACGACATCAGCATACCGCCTGCCCCGCTGCGAAGGTTGCGGGCAAACAGAAAGTAGAAGATACCCACAAAAATAAGTATTGGCAGTAGCGTGCTAATCAAAGTAAGAAGCCAGGTATTGGGCGGGGCAATGTCATTCTTTACTTTGTTTTCCTCCAGCAAGCTCTCGAGCCGCTTGCCATGTATATCCGGGATATAATACACCACAAAGGACTCCTTGCTCTTGCCTTGACGACTGGCAAGGCCGGCATCATTGAATTTACCTTTTATCTCCATATCCTTTATGGTAACACTATCGATGTGCTTGTTCTCAACATGATAGACAAATTCATCCCATCTAATCTCATCAAACCTCTGCCATTTTTGGAGCATCATTATCATTGTGAAAATCGCAATTGCGACTATAAGGTAGCTGAAGGGACCTCGCTTATAACGAGGCAGCGGGGGTTTTTGACCCGGTCTGTTTTGTTGGCCGCGCCGTTTTGGCAGATTTGTCTTTTTCTCTTTGTTGCTCATAGTTCGTACTTGCCGTCCTTGTTTTCACGTAGACAAGTTTACACCTGCAAAAAAAGGAGTGTGTTAGTTTACGATTTTACCATTTTCTTTCCATTAGTTCTACGATTTTTCGGGCCAGATTGTTTGCCGCCAGATTCGAAGCGTATGTAAAATCCTGCTTTTGGTATTCAGAATAGCTTGCTGAGGCGCTGACCGATTGGTTGTCGATGAGCAGCTCTCCTGTCTTTAGATTTTTCCAGTTGACCAGGGCTTTCAGCTCTACCTCTTTTTCGAGAACGTAGCCTGTTTCGCGTTCTGTGCTGAGCGCTAATTCGGCGATTGATACTATTTGGCCGCTTATTACGGTGTCGGCGCGATCCCGGCTGGAAACTATCTTATATGGTGTCTCTGCCTCGATACGCTTGGACAGGGCATCGGAAAGCTCATATTCGGTTCCTCTTCGAAAGGTCTGGTTGTCAAACATTTCCAGGCAGATGCTGTCCACACCGTTCGGAAACAGCGATTCGTTGGAATAGCCGCTTATTTCGGCGCATCCATATAGACCTAAACACGCAGAAATTAGAACGGGAAAAAATAAAAAGATTAAATAAATCCGAATCTCAAATGTCGAAATCCGAAACAAATTAAAATGACAAAAATTAGAAATTCCAAACGTTTTAGTCATTTTGACATTTGGATTTTGATATTGTTTCGTGCTTCGAATTTCGTGCTTCGTGCTTTTCATAATTTCGTATTTTGTCCTCAGTAGCTATCTCCTACTTTTTTGTTTCTGCGTCGCACAAATTTGTAGAAAGCATTTCCTTGACCATTTCAGCGGCTTTTGTGCCCGGCCAATCGCTCATTACCATATCAAAATAGAGATTGGCGGCCTGGCTCTTGTCGGTTTTTTGGTAGTACCGGCCAATAGTAAATTGTTTGTGAGCTAATTGCTCGTCTATCTCTTTTAGTATTTCGTCAACATTAATTTCATCGGCGTTTTTGGGATATAATAATCTGAATTTTTCGTAGCAGCTTTTAGCGGTGTTCAGGTTGGATGCATCATAAAAAGGTCTTTTATGCTCTGGGTGATTGTTGTAGGCGGCGTGCGAGCATCGGGCCATACCAAGCAGGGCATCGGCGCCGGTTTTTCCTGTTTGCCATTGCAAAGATATTTCCCACCATTTTAGGTACGCTTCGTTGAACTGTTTCCTTTTTTCGTAATGTTCAGCTACTGCTATAGCGGCCTTTAGACCGGTCGGATTATCGAGGCCTGCGCGGTCAGTAATCTTTTCCATAATTTTGACACCTTCGGCGTATCCTCTCATCTTGATGACACGAAGCACGTGTTTTTTCTGGCCGCCTAAATAAGCGGTTGCTATTGCATACTGCCTGTCCAGAACCAGCTCGCGAGATTGGCTCTGGGGCTGTTCTGTAAGCAGCTTGTCGTATGTCCTGATTGCCCTTGTGAAGTCTCCCGTTTCTTCATAATTTTGAGCCAGAGCTACAGCCGCCTCGGCGCCAATTGGGCTGTTGGCTGCGCGGTCGCTAACCCTTTTCATAATTTTAAGACCATCCGAGAGAGCTTGCACTTCAAAGATGCCAAGTACTGTTTTTTTCTGGCCGCCTAAGAAAGCCGTCGCTATTGCAAACTGTCTGTCTAAGGCCGCATCACGGAGCTTGCTTTGCGGGTATTTTGTTAGCAGCTTGTCGTAGGTATCTGCTGCTTTGATGAAGTCGGCTTTGCAAAAGAGCATTTCAGCTTTGATAAAGGCGTCCAAATCAGGACCTGCAATTTCGGGGAAGTCTTTTTTGAGTTTATCGAACCCCTGGCGAGCAGCGTTAGTTTGGCCGGTGTTGACGAGTTTTTTCGTTTCGGCTACCGCCATCAGGAATTTGTCGTTGCTCTGGGCGGAGAGGGCTTTCCAGTCCCGGCCTTTTTCCAAACGCCAGATATTCGCAGAGGCTGTCGATAAAGCCGCTGAGACGGCTGTTACTACCAGCGCTATAAATCGTATTCTGTATTTGAGCATATCTAAAACCCACCACTGCTTTCGTAGTTCGATAGTTTCGCCACAACCCAATATTATACCTGTTCCATAGGCCATTGCAAACCTACGCTTGAAAAATATAGTGTCTTCCAATTTTTCCATTATAATTGCAAGAAAACTTGTTTTTTGTATTCTTGGGAGTTATAAATTTATGGATTAGTCAACCATATTTTGGGAAAGCTAATGGAGGTACAAAATGGCTAAAGGTTTATTGACAATTCCGATGGCGGTTTCAATCATCTTGAGTTTGGTATGTATTGTCGGCTGCCAGTACGATGAGCAGTGCGGTTTTAGGCTCGGCTTAGGAGATGTTCGGTGCATAACGGTCGAGGAATATGTTGACAAGATGAAGGCTGGGTGGGTCGGGCAGATGGCCGGCGTGGGCTGGGGCGGGCCGACAGAATTCAAGTTTAAAGGCCAAATCATACCCGAAGACAAGATGCCACAGTGGGAGCCGGAGATGATTAACCAGTTCGAGCAGGATGATATTTACGTAGAGATGACTTTTCTGCGGACACTTGAGCTGCACGGCTTCAATTGCTCTATTCGTCAGGCGGGTATTGATTTTGCCAGCAGCGGCTATCCTCTCTGGCACGCCAACAGGAACGGTCGTGATAATTTGCGTAAGGGGATTGCCCCGCCCGATTCGGGACATCCGGAATTTAATAAACACGCAGACGACATAGATTATCAGATTGAGGCGGACTACGCAGGCCTGATTGCGCCGGGATTGCCGAACGTGGCTATCAAACTCGGCGAAAAATTTGGTCGGCTGATGAACTACGGGGATGGTCTCTACGGAGGCCAGTTTGTCGCTGGGATGTACGCCGAGGCCTTTTTTGAAGATGATATGGTAAAGATAGTCGAGGCGGGTCTGAAATGTATTCCGAAATACAGTCAGTATGCCGAATGTATCCGCGATGTGCTGGTGTGGTACAGGCAGAACCCCGACAATTGGGAAAAGACCTGGCAGCTCATCAAAGAGAAATATCAGGACAATCCCGACTACCGTAGGTTCTCCTGCGACAAGGGTGATTTTAATATCGATGCCAAGATTAACGGGGCTTATATCGTGATGGGGCTACTATACGGCAAAGGCGACCCGGACAAGACGATTATCGTTTCGACACGGTGCGGGCAAGATTCCGACTGTAATCCATCGAACGCAGGCGGGATTCTATTTACCACTATCGGATTTAAGAATCTGCCGGACAAGTTCAAATCGGCATTGAATCCTGAAGGCAAGTTCAGCCATACGCCATATAATTTCCCGATGTTAGTGGAGGTGAGCAAGAAGCTCGTTCGCCAGGCGGTCAGGCGAGCCGGCGGGCAGATGGGAAGAAACGCCGAGGGCAGGGAGGTTTTCATTATTCCGGTTCAAAAGCCCAAGCCGAGCAAGCTCGAGCAATGCTGGGAGGCCGGGCCGATTGCGAACAGTAAATTCACAGAAGAAGAGATGGCACAGATTAAAGTTCCGGAGGAATCCCAGACCAATTGAGCCCGTCAATTCTGCCGGGCTTCGGCGAACACTTCGAAGAGATGAGCCCGGCAGAATTGCCGGGACGTCTAATTGGTGCGGGATTTGCTTGAGTGTGCCATCCATTAAAATAGATATGAAATAATAATAGGAGTATAACGAAATGTCAAAGAATATGAATCGTCGAGAGTTTGTTAAGAAGTCTTTACTTACATCTGCTGCGGTTACGGGGGCTTTGAGTTTTGAAGAGAAGGCTTTGCTGGCGCAAATGGACAAGCCCAGTAAAGCGCCGGAGGAGCCCGTCAAGGGTCTGCCGATGGGCAGGATTGGTAAGCTAAAAATTAGCAGGATAATCTGCGGGGGAAATCTAATCGGCGGCTGGGCGCACAGCAGAGACCTGATTTACGTCTCTTCTCTGGTCCTGGCTTATCATACAGATGAAAAGGTCTTTGAGACGTTGGAGTTAGCTGAGGAGAACGGTATCAATACGATTTTGACGAATCCTGTTTCCGACAGGGTTATCAATCGCTATTGGAATGAGCGAGGCGGGAAGATTCAGTGGATATCGGATTGTGCATCAGGCCCGGACATAAAGACCGGTATCAAGCGTTCGGTGGACAGCGGAGTTCATGCGGCGTATATACAGGGCGGACTGGCCGATGAGGCGGTCAAAAAAGGGCAGGTCCACCTGTTAGGCGAAGCGCTCGAATTTATCAAGGAGCAGGGCATACCCGGCGGATTGGGGGCACATTTGTTAGATACGGTCAAGGCCTGTGTTAATGCTGGTCTCAAACCCGATTTCTGGGTTAAGACCCTGCATCGGCACAATTACTGGTCGGCTAAGATTCAGCCGGAGAACGATAATATCTGGTGCAGAACTCCCGAAGAGACGATTAAGTTTATGGAAACGTTAGACATACCCTGGATAGCCTTTAAGGTCTTGGCGGCGGGTGCTATTCATCCCAGGGACAGTTTTAAATATGTCTTTGAGAATGGTGCTGATTTTGCGTGTGTTGGGATGTTCGATTTTCAGATAATAGAAGATGTGCTGATTGCAAAGGATGCGTTATCCAGTCAGATGAACAGACGCCGGCCCTGGAGGGCATAACAGGCTTAATTCCAGCGAGTACCAGGAGGATAAAGTAAATGTCAAAAGAGATGAATCGCCGAGAGTTTATAAAAAGCTCTCTGCTTAGCTCTGCTGCTGTTGCGTCGGCTTTGAGTCTCGAAGAGAAGGCTTTATTAGCAGCGATGAAGAAGCAGGGTGAAGCTCCGGCTGATTCTGTTAAGGGTCTGCCGGCGGGCAGGATTGGTAATGTTAAAATTAGCAGGATAATCTGCGGCGGTAATCTAATCGGCGGATATGCGCACAGCAGAGATTTGATTTATGTTTCTTCTTTGTTGAAACATTATTTCACTGATGAGAAGATTATCGAGACTCTCGAGATATGCCAGGAGAATGGAATAAATACAATTATTACAGGCACAGGCTCGGCCGGTCTTCTGAAGAAATACCGGGACGAAAGGGGCGGCCAAATACAATGGCTGGCACAATGTATCGCCCAGACAAACGACCTTACAGGTGATGTGAAAATAGCTATTGATAACGGAGCAGCCGGGGCTTTTTTGATTGGTAATATCGGGGACAACTGGGCCAGGAGCGAGCGGGCCGACCTGATAGGAAAAATTGTAGAATTTATCAAAGGAAATGGATTAATAGCCGGTGTCGGCGGACATAACATCCTTACGCCTATGGTGTGTGAAAAAGCCGGCATCGAAGCCGACTTCTATATGAAAACGCACCACAGCACCAATTACTGGTCCTCGCGAAGGCCGGAGCAGAACCTTGATGTAATCGATAACTACAGCGTGGACAACTACTGGGACAAGGAGCCTGATAAGACCGTCGAGCTTATGAAGACGGTAACGAAGCCGTGGATTGCTTATAAAGTTTTGGCGGCGGGGGCTATCCATCCCAGAGACGGTTTCAAATATGCCTTTGAAAATGGGGCTGATTTTCTCTGCGTGGGGATGTTTGATTTTCAAATCATCGAAGATGTGCTTATCGCCAAGGACATATTGTCAGGCAAAATGGAAAGACAACGTCCCTGGAGGGCATGAGAAAAATGCGTAATCTGAAAATTTATGAGAGGGTTCTCAGTATTCTTTGAAGTTTCTCATCCATTGTGGCCAGTCGGAGGGCAGGGCGCCTCCGGCTTTGGTCCAAGGGCCTGCCGTGTTAAACTCCTCGTGCCATTTCAACGTCCACAGCTCTTTAAGCCCGACCCTCCTTACCGACCAATCTAAGAAAAGGCTGTTTATATACCGGTCGTGCCGGTTTATGCAAAAATCCCACATTCCGCCGCTGCCGACTCTATCCGGTCCGAGCGACGGATAATCGTAAGAGCCGGGGGAACGACAGTAGTCTCTGGAATCCAGAAGAGCCGGAATGTTGCTTTTTCCCCCGAAGGAGAGAACATCCTGGCCAAGCGGATTGGGTCGGGCACGTCTAAAAAGCCGAAATGGGTAGTTGATTAGCCAGCCGTTGAACCCGTAGCTGCAGCGAAAAGGCGGACCGGGGTTTGTAATCTCCCAGGCTTCAAATGTCGAACCGGGCGTTCCACTCACATTGCCTGTACCGAACCATGCGTTGCGACGAATTCTCACGGCCATAGGGCAGCAGGCGATGCCTTCGGTGCTAACGCGGTGGTATAAAGCAGGTTTGTTCGGGTCATCTTCGCCGGGGGCTGAGCCGCGGAGAAGCCATAGGGCATCTTGCCTCTTCTCGGGGAGCCGTCCCTGGTTATCTTCGGTGTATAGGGCCAGTATTGTTCCCCACTGCTTGAGGTTCGCCCGACAGACAACCGCCTTGGCCTGCCTTCGGACCCTTTGGAGCGTGGGCAGTAAAATCGCTATCAATAAGACAATAATGGAGATCACCACCAAAAGCTCTATGAGTGTGAATGCTTTCTGTTTGCGCATTATTCAAAATCTCTAATAGTCCTTGAACTTTCTCATCCACGGCGGCCAATCGGAGGGCTGGACGCCGCCGGTTTGAGTCCATGGGCCATTGGTGTCGTATGTTCGACTCCACTTTAAGACCCACAACTCCTTAAGCCCGATTTTTCTGACAGACCAATCCAGAAAAGTACCGTTTATGTTCTCGTTGTGCCGGTTGACACAGAAACGTCCCATATTGCTGCCCGCCTGCCACTGTTGGTCGTAATATGCCGGAGGTTCATTTGTGGGGAATGGCCAGCCGTCAATCCACTGAGCATCCAGAAATAGTGGTATGTAACCTGCGCCTCTAACGTGTGGAGTCTTCCAGCGTCTGGCATAGTTGTCTTGTGACTGGCCCACGCCATCGGTGGTGTTACGAGTCTCCACCCAGCCGTTTATACCATAGCTGCCGTAATCACCTTTTGTCAGGAAGTCTCCGGGGTCGATGCCCCAGGCTCCGAATGGGGACTTGCCTCCCTCGGTATAAGGTTTGGTGGCCATTGGGCAGCAGCGTAAATCCGGTTCCTTGTAGTACTTGCGGGTAGCATCCATCCACCATAGGCTTCCTTCTCTCTGGCCGACCCAGCCTTTCTGGAAATAACCGTTGTTATCATCGGTGTACAGTTTAAAGATAATTGCCCATTGTTTGAGGTTTGATTGACAGGCAATCGCCTTTGCCTGTTCCTTAATCCGCTGCAGGGCGGGCATCAAGATGGCCATCAATAGCACAATGATGGCAATGACTACTAAAAGCTCTATTAAAGTAAACCCCGTCCCCTTAGAAAAATTTCTTCTAACGGGGCACATTAGGAATCTTCCGCTTTGGCGATTAGAAATATTAGTTTTCGAGGGGGTAAAGCCGTTTCGTTTGTGCATAACGCTGTGTCTTTTTTATGCGTGTGATTGTTTTTAATAATCTTTAAATCCTTTCATCCAGTCGGGCCAGTCGGATAACTGGACGAGGCCGGCTTGCGTCCAGGGACCAGCCGTGTCGTACTGGCGATGCCACTTCAAGGTCCACAACTCCTTTAGTCCTACCTTTCTGACGGTCCAATCCATAAAAACGCTATTCACAGAGCCGTTGTGTCGGTTGATGCAGAGCATTTTCATAGCATTTGTAGTCCAGTCGTCTCTTTGGCCTTCAAATAACGGAGGTTCGTCAGTGTGGTGAGGGCGGGTATCCCACCACAGGTCGTCCAGGAAAAGCGGTATATTATTTGAACCTTTGACATCGCGGCTCCTCCAGTAGTTTTCAGCAGGCTTGCCGCCTTCCTCGCCCGGCCGTGGATTAGTAACCCATATATTGATTCCGTAGCTGCCGAACTCGTTATAAAAGTTTGTCCAGGCTGCAAACGGGACCTGCCAGCCCTGGTCATAAGGTTTCGTGGCCGTCGGGCAGCAGCAGAGTTCCTGGTTGTGAATGTAGAAAGGCCGGAGCACAACCATCCAGCTTGCCTCCCGATCCGGACCGATGTTCCAACCTCTATGGAAATAGCCGTCGTTCTCGTCTGTGTACATTGAAAAGTAAAGGCCCCACTGCTTGAGATTTGACTGACAGGCAACGGCCTTTGCTTGTTTTTTTATCCGCTGTAACGCGGGCATCAAGATGGCCATCAATAGCACAATGATGGCAATGACCACTAAAAGCTCTATTAACGTAAAAGCGTTTCGCTTGGACATAATTGTTACCCTTCTTTTTTGAAGAAGGCCTTTCCAAACCGACATTTTTTTCTTTCAGATATGATGGGTCTCTCTGGTTTGCTGTTCGCGATAATTATAGCACAATCAGTAACGGCAATGCAAGCTACAAGGGCAAGATTTAGGATATTTGCCTGGATAGATTATATCCATCCATAATTGCACGAAGGGTGAGCGGGAATTTTGCTTTCCTTGACGGCGAATGTGCAATAGCTTATAGTTATGAGCTTTAGTGGTTTAGTTAGTGTATCTGGGTTTTTTGTAAATGGCTAAGGAAAGTCAGTGTGAAAGGTGTATGGGGCTGTGCTGCCGGTATTTTGCGCTGCCGATTGATACACCAAAAGATAAGGGAGATTATGACGATATAAGGTGGTTTTTGTGCCATAAAGACATAACGGTTTTTGTAGAGGACGGCGACTGGTATATTAACATAAACAAAAGATGCAGACACCTGTCGGGAAAAGACAATCGCTGCAGGATTTACAATAAAAGGCCGAGGATATGCAGAGGATACCGCCACTCGGACTGCGATTTCGTTCAGGGTGAATATGATTATGAGCTGCATTTTACCAACGATAAGCAAATGGAAGAGTATATAAAGATAAAATTCGACAATAACGTAACTGAAAAACAAAAGGCAAAGAAGAAAAAGAGGAAGCAATGAAGATACCGCCGGTAAAAGGGACAAGGGATTTTTATCCGCCGGATATGGCCGTCAGAAACTGGATAATCGACGGCTGGAAGAGGGTGTCTATCCGCAACGGCTTTGAAGAATATGATGGGCCGATATTTGAGTATCTGAAGATATTTCAGATAAAGAGCGGCGATGAAATTGTCGAGCAGCTTTTCTCACTGCAGGATAGGGGCGGCAGAGAGCTGGCCTTAAGGCCCGAAATTACCCCGACGCTGGCACGGATGGTCAACCAGCGAATTAATTCCCTGTCTAGGCCTATAAAATGGTTTTCAGTGCCGAGATTGTTTCGGGCCGAGCGTCCACAGAAAGGTCGACTGCGCGAGTTCTTCCAGTGGAACATAGACATAATCGGCGTCGATGATGTGTTGGCCGATGCCGAGGTGATATTTACAACAGTTGATTACCTGCGGGAAATAGGGCTTAAACAAAGGGATGTTCGAGTTAAAATTTCGAGTCGTAAATTGTTAGCCGCTGGACTTAAGAATATCGGTATTCCAGAAAATAGGCTGGATTCGCTTTATGCTTTACTTGATAAGCACAGCAAGTTACCTCGGGATGTTTTTGAAGAGGAGCTATCTAAGCAGGTTCCTGACAAAAGCATTTCTACAAAGATTCTGGATTTTATGGGTACAACAATCCTTGCTGATGTGCCTGAGATTATTGGTGTAAATCCTCAAATCGAGGATGCAATGCAAGAGCTTGCACGTCTGAAAGATTTATTAGTTCAAATGGGAGTTGGGCAATTCTGTGAAATTTGTCCAAGTATTATCCGAGGGCTCGCATACTATACAGGCATCGTATTTGAGGTGCATGAGATTGCACAGGAGCTTCGAGCTATATGTGGCGGAGGCAGATTTGATAACCTTCTGCACGATTTCGGCGGTCCACAAATACCGGCTACTGGAATGGGAATGGGTGATTGTGTGCTGAGTATTCTTCTTGAAGAAAAAGGCTTGCTGCAAAAACAACTGCCACAGCGGAAGCTGGATTATTTTGTTGCATGCGTGGATGAGAGTTACAGAGGTACGGCTGTTGAAGTGACAATGCGACTGCGTTCAAAAGGCTTTTCTGCAAATTTCAGTTACAAAGACACAAATTTAAGCAAGCAGCTTAAACAGGCTTCAGAGCAAAATGCCAAAAAATGCGTAATCATTGGTTCCGAGATCAAGAATGACGAGCTTGTAGTTAAAGATATGGTGACGGGTAAGCAGGAACTGATTAAACTTTATGAGTTTTTCGCAGAGCTTGAATCCTAAGTCCAGATGAAGGAATTTGCCCCCAATCAGTATGAGCAGGCGTTTGAGAATTGGCTGATTGAGAATCGAATTCAGTACATTGCGATAGATGAGCACAAGCGGACGGCCTTTGCGCGCTGCAAGGTCAAGAGCTTCGATTTTTTAGTGTATCCGGCCAATGGACAAATAATAATTGCCGAGGTAAAGGGCAGAAAGTTCAAGGGCACAAGCCTGGCCAGATTAACGGGGTTTGAATGCTGGGTTACAATCGAGGACGTCGATGGCCTGGTAAAATGGCAGCAGGTTTTCGGCGCAGGTTACCAGGCTGTCTTCGTCTTTGTCTATAAGATAGAGAAAATCGACGTTGATTTTGACGGCAGGTATGTCTTTGATTTTGGTGGTGACAGGTATATGTTTTTCACCATAAAATTAGAGGACTATCGTTCGTTTATGAAACGCCGCAGTCCGAAATGGCAGACCGTAACTTTACCCGCCGAGAAGTTTCGAAAGTGTGCCCTGCAAATCAGCGAGCTTTTGCTTTGATGATTATGGGATAGACGCCGAATGGCTTTACCGATAAAATCCTTTGTCCCGATAACTGTGGAGTAAAATGCGAATTATAGCAGGCTCAAAACGAGGGATGAGATTATTTAGTCCCAAGACGCAAGTGTCTCGGCCGATTACGGACAGAGTTAAAGAATCGCTTTTCAGCGTTCTTTATAAATATGACCTGCCGGATGGGGCAATAGTTGCTGATTTATTCTGCGGAGTCGGCTCTCTGGGTCTTGAAGCCTTGAGCAGAGGGGCGGAGTTTGTTACTTTCGTTGAGCAGGAGCCGAGGATTATTTCTGTTCTAAAGAAAAACATAGAAAAAGCCGGCTTTGTTAAAGAGTCAAAGGTTATAAGGATAAACGCTTTTAAGATTGGAGCATTGGCTGATTCCGGCTTGGGAAAATATGGCCTTGTCTTTGTTGACCCGCCCTATGCGGCTACAAGAGATGTGCAGGCTGATTCAGCTTTGGGCGGTTTGCTAAATTTGTTGGGTGAGCAGGTGGCCGATGGCGGAATTGTCATTGTCAGAACCGACCAAAAGGTATCTTTATTAGAACAATATGGAGAATTTAAAGTGATAGAGCGGCGCCGGTGGGGAACTATGGTCGTGAATATACTGTGGAAGATAAACGAATGACAAACAAACAGGCGGCTATAAAAATAATTAAGCGATTGAAGCGGCACGGATTTCAGGCTTTGTTGGCCGGCGGCTGTGTGCGCGATATGTTGTTGGGCCAACGCGCCAAAGATTATGATGTTGCTACGGATGCACAGCCCAAAGACGTAATCGGATTGTTCAGTCGCACTTTGAAAGTCGGGGCAAAATTCGGCGTAGTTATTGTTTTGGTTGAAGACCGGCAGGTGGAAGTTGCCACGTTCAGAACCGAAACCGATTATGCTGACGGCAGACACCCCGGGGTGGTTAAGTTTGCCAGCGCCGCTGAAGATGCCAGCCGAAGAGACTTTACCATCAACGGGATGTTTTACGACCCCCTGCGAAAAGAGGTGATAGATTATGTCGATGGCCAGGCTGACCTTAGAGCCAGGATAGTGCGGACTATCGGCAGGCCTGCCGAGCGATTTAGCGAAGATTATCTGCGAATGTTGCGGGCAGTGCGGTTTTCTACTCAGCTTGGCTTTGCGATTGAGCCGTTGACGTGGTCGGCGATTTGCAGCAATGCAAAAAATATAACCAGAATAAGCGGCGAACGCATATCGGTCGAATTGGAGGGCATACTCGTTAATCCTAACCGCTCTGCGGGGGCGCCGATGCTGTTTAACAGCGGATTGGCTGAGACGGTCTTTCCAGGATTGTCTTCCAAACATATACAAACGGCAATTGAAGTGTTGGGTCAATTGCGAAAGAAGGTTGATTTTGCATTGGCGCTGGCGTGTTTTTTTGCAGGCTGCGAAACGGAATTCGCAATTGAGAAGTGTCAAGTTCTGAAACTAAGCAGAAGTCAGACCAAACATATAAAATTTTTATTAGCAAACAGAGGCACACTGCTCGATGAACGAATGTCCTTATCTGGCTTGAAGAAGATTCTGGTCGAGCCGTATTTCTGGGACCTATACGAACTGCAAAGAGCTATTCAAAAAGCACAGGCCGCCAGTGTCGCGGCGTTGGTGAATTTGCGCAAAAGAATAAAGGCCCTGGGTGATGTTGAGTTACGTCCCGAGCCGCTGCTCAATGGCCATGACTTAATTCGATTAGGTGCTGTGCCGGGGCCTGCTTTGGGGCAGTTGTCGGAGGAGCTGTACATCGCCCAATTGGAGGGGATATTGCAGAGTCCACAACAAGCTGAGCAGTGGGCGCAAAAATGGTTACAAAAGCATAGGACAATTGAACAATAATCGTTAAACTTGACTAATTCAATAACAGTAATGCAGCCATTTACTCTTTTAATCAAGCCATCGGGTTCAGACTGCAACGTTGATTGCAAATATTGTTTTTATAAGCACCGGGCGCCTGAGGTCGGCGGTGGCAGACAGCGAATGAGCGATGAGGTGCTCGAAAAGCTTGTTAAGGATTATATGCAGTTGCGTTTTCCGTTGTCGGGCTTTGCCTGGCAGGGTGGTGAGCCGACGCTGATGGGTCTTGACTTCTATAAAAAAGCTGTTGAATTACAAATGAGATATGGCGGTCCAGGCCGGGAAGTAAGCAATTCACTGCAAACTAACGCCATTTTACTGAACGATGAATGGTGCAGGTTTCTGTATGAAAATAAATTTCTTGTCGGGGTCAGCATCGATGGGCCAAAAGAATTTCACGATTACTATCGCCTCGACCATTCCGGCTCAGTGACATTCGATAAGGTGATGCGGGCCATTGAGAAGTGCAAGGAGTATAAGGTTGAATTTAATACACTTACTTTGCTGAATGATAAGAATGTGGAACATCCCGGCGAGGTGTTTGATTTTTTAACTGGGCTTGGGACGAAGTATTTGCAGTTTATCCCCTGCGTGGAGGTTGACGCTGCGACGCATAAAATTACAGATTTTTCGATTACGCCGCAGCAGTACGGCGAATTTTTGTGCAGAATATTTGACCGCTGGTACGAATATGGGCCGCGAAAGCTGAGCATTCGTGATTTTGATTCGTTCCTGTCTTATTACGTTACGGGCAGGCACACGATTTGCACATTTGACAGACAATGCAGTCAATACATTGTTATCGAACATACGGGCGATGCTTTCTGCTGTGATTTTTTTGTCCAGCCGAGATGGCGATTGGGTAATATTTTTGAAACGCCCTTAGAAAAACTGGCAGCGAGCAGCACTAAGCGAGCCTTTGCGCGAGCCAAGCAGAATCTCTGCAATAAGTGTCTTGTTTGCAGACACTTGGCAGTCTGTCGTGGCGGTTGTATGAAAGACAGAGCCCCTACAGTCCGTTATTCTGAGCGCAGCGAAGAATCTCTTTTTAGCTCTGATAAAAATAACTTTGGCAAAGAAAGCTATTTCTGTGAAGGCTATAAACGCTTCTTCGATTATACAATACCGAGGTTTATGCAGATAGCCGCTAAGATTAATGCCGCATCGGCAGTTAAAAGCCCTCCATATATCTGATGGAATTCGAGGACAGGATGCTCTGATATTTATGTATTTGGGAGTGTAGTCAATTTGTAATGAAAAAATGAATATTTGGAAGGATAAATTATGAAATCTATTAAGCGCAGAACATTTCTTAGCCGTTCGGTTGCAGCGACGGCTGCACTTGGTCTTAGTTCCTTTTCATCTGCTGCCCGAACGTTAGCCGCAGAGAGCAGTACAAAATCGCACCGCCCTAACCCAATGGCCGTTTCGACATATTCGTTCTGGCGTTTCAAGGAAAACCTGAAACTGCCGATTGAGACCTGCATTGAGGAGGCCGCGCAGATGGGCTTTAACGGCGTGGAGATACTGCACAGACAGATGGAGGGCCAGTCCAACGATTATCTGCAGAACCTCAAGCGATGTGCGGTTATCAACGGCATTGACCTTTGCGGGTTCTCTATACACCAGCGTTTTCTCTCGCCCGATAAGGAATACAGGCAAGAGAATATCAACCACACACTCAAGTGTATCGAGCTGGCATACAAGCTCGGGATACCCGTTATTCGCCTAAATACCGGAACCTGGGGAACGAGCAAGAGCTTTGACGATTTGATGGAGAAGCGCGGCATCGAGGCGCCTCTGCCTGGATACACCGATGAGGACGGCTTCAAGTGGGTTATCGACAGTATCGAGAAATGCCTGCCTGCAGCAGAGAAGTGCGGCGTGATACTCGGGCTGGAAAATCACTGGGGCCTGGCCCGCACGCCGGAGGGGCTGCTGAGGATAGTAAATGCCATTGATTCACTCTGGCTGCGGGTACTGCTCGATACCGGCAATTTCCTCGAAGACCCATACGACAAGCTCAAACAGTGCGCCCCGCAGACGGTTTTTATGCACGCCAAGACTTACTATGGCGGCGGCCTGTGGTACAGCCTCGATTTGGATTATCCCCGCATCGCACGGATTATGCGCAAACATAATTTCCAGGGCTATGTGTCACTCGAATTTGAAGGCAACGAAGATTACAAAACCGCGATACCGAAAAGTCTTGCCCTGCTGCGAAAGGCCTTTAGTTGAATCGATTAACTTAAGCGCAGCTTAAACACGAAATCCGAAATTCGAAACAATATAAAAATTTGAAGTTCAAAAGTTCAAAATAGTTTTGAGCATTTAGATTTTGATTATTCGGATTTCCTTATTCCCGTAGGGCATCGCTGCTCAGAGTCCCGTTGCGGCGGTTATCTGGCATCTTTATAGCGATATGCCCAGCCGGAGGCCATATAATCGATATCCAATGTCTGACCCTCGGGGGGATATTCAATTCCGTACAATGTAACCCCTTCACGAATCAGCTTGTCCACGCGCTCTATGGTGAAGCGGTCACGCCATTTGCGCACTTCCGAGTGGCCGTCACAGTACCCTAAAACACTGCTGTCGCCATGATTGACCGCCATTGGTCCCCACCAGCCCCATCTGGCCGTTCCTGTATATTCGGGGGCCCCTATTACAAAATGATGGCTTGAGTTCCAATTGCGCGTCTCCGCGCTCTCAACGAATACATAGCGCCTCGATGGGGAAGTAATCTCACCGAATGTCTTGATCTGCAAGTTGTATCCCGAGTCGCTCGGATTCAGAGCTCCATATAAACACATGGGAACCCCGTAAGAGACAAATACTCTGGTTCCATCATACATACTCTTTCGGATATTATCGGCAGGACAATGGTAGGTATCCGGCTCCTTGACGTACGGGAATAGCAGGCCTATTTCGATGCCTCGTATCTCGTCCTCGTCTGTTACAGGCGGATTTGTTTGAGTATTGCTAAGCAGGTTCCCGGTTGAGTTGCGAGGCACCCCGACCCAACCGACGTATGTCCCGTTCTGCTCTACACCATTGTCCTCGGAGCTCATTATGCGACCGTCATTATCCTGCATGTACAGGTACCAACCTATGGCAAGGTTCTTGGTATTGCTCAGGCAAACGGTCGTCGCGGCCTTCTTTTTGACGGAATTCAATGCCGGCAGAATGATGGCCATAAGCAGCGCAATGATAGCGATTACCACCAGAAGCTCTATCAGCGTAAACCCCGTCCCATTAGAAAAATTTCTTCTAACAGGGCAAGTTAGAAATGTTCTTTTTTCCCGACCAGGAATCTCAATTTCTAACGAGATTAACCCTTTTCGTTGAATTCCTCTAAAGCAGGGTCTCTTAGGCATAATATTATTTTTTTCTCCACCCACTTTCTTTACCTCAGCGGTATCTGGCTATAAGCAAATTGAGATGTTACACCCGATATTATGGTGCAAACTACTCTGGAATACAAGTGTAAAGTGCTTAATTGGTGCTTATTGTTGGCGGTGAAATGGTTTTTTATTGACAAGAAAGGTATTTGCTTGTAGTATATTGTAATGAAATGTGGTTTTTGTCTGCACTTGTCAGGCAAAAAACCGTCCCAATGGAATTTTTTTGGAGGTAAGGGCCGGCAAATCTGGTTCTTTATCTGTATTTTTTTTGGCCGCCGGGTCCGGATTTTTTGATATAAAAGGGACCCCGCAAGGCGGGAACCCGGCAGAGAATTTTTAGGAGAAATTTCGATGTTCAACGGAAAAACTGCCCCAGTAATTTTAGCAGTAACACTTTTTGTAGTTAGCGCCGGTTTTGCTCAAACCCTGGAGGAGAACTGGAACGATTTTCTGCATTATACGAAAATCGGCCGATTCGATTTAGCCAAGGGATACGCACAGGTGATTCTTCAGAGCAATCCCGACCCTGTAGAATTGCTTGAGTTAAGTAAAGAAAATCCGGAAGGTTATGCCATTTTATTAAGACTCAACGAAATCTCGCCTGACCCTGAGCTTGCTGAGTTAGGCAGTAAAATCCTTGATTTAATCGAGCAGGGCAGCTTCACCCTCCGGTCCGACCCAAAGGTTATTGTCGCGGAGATAAAAAGGCTGAGCAGTACCGAGCGAGGCTGGTTCACGGGGGTTCAACGGCTTCGCAACGCCGGTGAATATGCCATACCGTTTATGCTCGATGCGATGGCTGACGATTCCCGCAAAGAAGAATTCCCGTATATTGTACGGGCCCTTCCGCAGATTGGCAGAGATGCTATAAGGCCTCTTGTGGCTGCGTTGCAGTGTGATAATGTGGCGCTCAAGGCCCAGATAATAACGGCGTTGGGCAAGATTGGCTATCCCCAATCGCAGGCCAATCTCAAGTATCTTCTCGAGAAAGATGATTCAGCCGAGCTTCGGGAATTGGCCAGAGAAAGTCTTAGTCAAATTGACCCCGGCACTCTGAAAATTCCGGCTGCCCAGTTGTTCTTCGAGCTTGGGGAGAAATACTATTACCATTCTCAGTCGTTAACGCCGGCTGAGGATGCCGATTTTGCCAATGTTTGGTTCTTTGATTCTGACCGGCAGCGTCTGGTTCGCGAGGAAGTCTCCAAGAGTTATTTTAACGAGCTTATGGCGATGCGGTGCTGCGAATGGGCACTCAAGGCCGACGCAGGATTCGGCCCGGCTATTGGTCTGTGGCTGGCGGCCTTTTTCAAGGCGGAGTCTGCCGGCGTTGAGCGGATGCCGCAATATTTTGGCGACCGCCACGCCAATGCGCTCGTCTATGCCACCACTGCGGGGGTTGAGTATCTTCATCAGGCCCTTGCACGGGCGGTCAAAGATAAGAATGCTCACGTGGCTCTTGGGGCCATTGAGGCCTTGGGTACAACCGCCGGTGAAAAATCGCTGCTTTATCGCATTGGTCCGGCTCAGCCGCTGCTTCAGGCTCTGAGTTTTGACAATATAAGGGTACGATATAGTGCCGCGATAGCGGTAGCCGCGGCAGGGCCTAAGGAGCCATTTGCCGAGAGTAAGCTGGTGGTTGCGAGTTTGGCGGAGGCTTTAGGACGAAATTCCAAGCCTGCCGCCGATGATACCGGGCTTTGGAACGAGCAGATAGCCGACAGCTATGCTCTTCGTGCAGCCGAGGTTATGCTCAAGTTGGCTCAGACCAGAAATCCTGTTATTGATTTATCTGCCGCCCAGGATGCTCTTGTTCGAGCGGTAAATGACGAGCGTCCCGAAATTCAGATTTTGGCAGGCCAGATTTTAGCTCATCTCGACAGCCCCGGTGCCCAGCGGGCAATAGCCGCAATGGCTCTTGATAATAACAATGCTCTAAATGTTCGAATATCAGCGTTTGACTCTCTTGCAAATTCGGCGAAATTGAACGCCAATATGCTGGTTGAGTCAATGGTTGATACCATTTACGCACTTATCAGCTCGGACGATACGGCTGCTGAGCTTCGCAGCGCAGCGGCTGCTGCTTACGGCGCACTTAATCTGCCCAGCCAAAAGGTCAAAGACCTCATCCTCGACCAGGCTAAAAGTTGAGATTGTAATATAATCATATGTACTGATTGTAGGGTATTGAGTCACTGTGTTATATACAAGGCTGCTCTTATTTTTAGTTGCGTTTGGGTGATTAAGGTCTACGTTAGCTTTTACAATTCAGTAATTTTGATATGATCTATTTCTTTTTAGCAAAAGGATTGTTAAATGTTATATATTCGACCATGGTAAAATTGGAACCGATCGCTACTTTCGTTTTAGCCATCGTAACTTTTTTATTATTCATCGCGACTTTTATATTAGCTCTTATTGCTTTATTCCAAGATAGACTTCGAACAATTGTCTTTTCTCCCAATTTGGATCTTGAGCCCGGTCCTTTCTATCCAGACTATAATAAGGTACCTATTACCAATACAAGAACAGGAGAAGAGCTTACCAAGGCTTGTTGCTTGGGAATCCGTGTCATAAACTCTGGACCTTCATCGGCTGAGAAGGTAGAAGTGTTTGTCGCAAAGCTATGCAGGGAAGAAGATGGCGTTTTTCAGAAAGTTTCTGGTTTCTATCCGCTGAACTTATTATGGAGAAATTATAATACAGTTTTCTTGGATAGGATACTTCCGCATACCTCTCGAGAGTGTGCTCTTGGTCAGATCGTCAATCCGAAGCAGAAGCAGAAAGTTGGTGCTGACCATCCTTCGTTATGTCTTCAGGACGACCGCTCACCATTCCAACTTACGTTGTCCACAATACCAAATACGAGGAGCGATCTTCTTAAACCTGGGAAATATCATCTTTTTCTGGAAATTGGTGCAGCAAATGCCAGGAATGTTAAGAAAAGAACGGTTGAACTTGAGTTTACTGGTGAATGGTTACCTCAAACCAAGAAAATGGTTTTCGCGCGGCGTCTCTGAACGTATGTGCAACTGATAAATCGGCACCGAAACAAAAATCAGAACAGTTGATCCTCGTTTTTTCTGTTGACTTTCTAAGTTCGGAGGCCCTATAAGGAACCACATTTTTTAGATGTTTATCTTTCAATAAGAGTTAATGTTTATAAATCAATTTTGCCTATAATGCCCGTTGCTGTCAGTGGGCATTTTTGTTATTATACGACAATTCTATGGCCAAATTGGCTTGTTGAGAAAAATACCCAACGACTAATTGAAAGGATTGCGAAATGGCTATTGATGCAAAACAAGTATCCGCCTGTCTCGAAGAGTGCAAAAAACACTTAACAACTGAACTGCTGCCTTTCTGGCTTGACCGGTGCAAGGACGACGAAAACGGCGGCTTTATCACGCACTTCGATAAGGACGGCAACGATACCGGCGAGGATGAGAAATCCTTAATCGCTCAAACACGCACCGTTTATACGATGTCCTCGGCTCATCGAGCGGGCTACGGGGACGGCAAGTGTGCCGAGTATGCCAAACACGGCGTCGATTTTCTTATCGACAAGATGTGGGACAACGAATACGGCGGGTTCTTCTGGACAGTGGACCGTAAAGGCAATGTCGCCATCGACAAGAAGATTATTTATGGCTTTAGCTTCGCGATTTACTCCCTCAGCGAATATACCTTAGCAACGGGTGACCCGAGAGGCTTAGAGTACGCCGAAAAGACTTTCGACCTTATGCAGAAATACTGTGCCGACACGATGTACGGCGGATATTTCGAGATGTTTGAGAGGAACTGGGACCTGTGCGGGCCGGGCAGCGGCGGCGGTAACAGAAAAACCCTCGACGTACATATGCACCTTATGGAGGCTTTTACAACGTTGTATGAATGTAGCGGCCAGAGCGTACACCGCCGTAAACTGCTCGAAGATATAGATATTTTGATAAAGAGAATCCTGCACCCGAAATATGCGACCGGCATACCCCAGTTCACGCCCGACTGGAAGATAGCGCCGCAGATAAAGTTTGATATTGTTTGGGGCTGGGACCGCTTTGCCGAAGGCGGAGAAAAACCCCACGCTGAAGACAATACCTCAGCCGGGCATAATGTGGAATTTGCCTGGCTGCTTGCCCACGCTACCGACATTATGGGTTCAGGCTTTGAAGAATACCGTGACATTATTAAAAAGGCGATGGACCACGGAATGAAAAACGGCATCGACGAGAAATATGGCGGCGTTTACGTGGAAGGACCGCACGCAGGCGGTGTTTACGACAGGGAAAAAGAGTTCTGGCAGCAGGCGGAGGTTATGATTGGAATGTTGGAGGGGGCCCTTCGGTTTGGGCCGGATAAATACTGGCCGGCCTACGTAAACGTGCACCGGTTTGTTTTCGACAAAATGATAAATCATCCGGTCGGTGAGTGGTGGCCGCTGCTCACCAGAGAAGGCAAACCCATCTGGACGCATATGAGCCATTCCTGGAAAGTGAACTATCATACGGTTCGTTGTATGGTACAATCCATAAAGCGGCTTGAAAGATTGCTTGAGGAGCTTCAATAACAGATGCTTATATGAAGTACGACGGCAAATACAAAGTCTTTGACCTCAATCGAATCCAAACGTATCCGTTGAGCACTCGCAGCAGTAAGGTTACGCTCGATGACCTTATTCGACCTGCGGACGTTGATAATCTTGTTGTTGATTTGCCGGAAAAAACTTGCAGCGATATCGAGACCATTGCACGGGCGATAGTTTCGTCCCGAAGAACCGAGAAGCCTGTTGTCTTTTTTGCCGGTGCTCATTTAATAAAAAACGGCCTTGGACCTTTGCTTGCCGACCTTGTGAGGCGTGGCCTGGTTACTTTAGTTGCGGGCAACTGCGCCACAGCCATCCACGATTTCGAGCTGGCGCTGATAGGCCAAACCAGCGAAAATGTCCCCGATGCACTCGGCAAAGGCCGATTTGGAATGGCTTATGAGTTTGCATATATCAATTGCGTTTTGTCCATCGGTAATAAGTACAAACTGGGTTTTGGGGAGTCACTCGGCAAAATGATGTTTGAAAAGGATTTTCGTAACAAGGTTGCTGCCCTGGTTGGAGAAGTCAATTCACCGCCAGGTTTTGGTTATCTGCAAGCCAGCGTTCTTGCCGCCTGCTATGAAAATGACATTCCCTTCACCGTGCACGTCGGAATAGGCACGGATGTGACCGACCAGCATCCATCCTTTGATGGGCAGGCCAAAGGCGGCTGTTCCGGCCGAGATTTTCTCATCTATACAAATGAAATAACAAAATTTACGGACGGCGGAGTATTACTCAACGTTGGAAGTGCCGTAACAGGTCCGGAAGTCCTCCTTAAAGCCGTCTCAATGGCTGCTAATGCCGGCAATGTTCCGAATAATATCATCACCGCCGACTTTGACCTCCGTGACTACAGCTCCGATGCGATGAGCGATGAATCTTCGCAGGGCTATTATTACCGTGACCAAAAGAGTATTGTGACCCGAATTCCACAGGCCTTTGCCGGTAAGGGCTTTTACATACAGGGCAACCAGAAACAAACCTTTCCATTTCTGTATAAAAAGATTTTAGAAGGGCTGTAACTAATAGGTGTTTAACGATGAAAGAAGAGCGCATCAAAGAAATCTTAGCTGGGATTAAGAACGTAAAAATAGCGGTTTACGGCGATTTCTGTATTGATGCTTATTGGCTGCTCGATGCCCGCGGCTCGGAAGTTTCGGTAGAAACCGGCCTTCAGGCCAGGGCTGTCGGCAAACATTATTATTCACTCGGCGGTGCATCAAACGTCGTTGCCAATATTGCCGCCCTTGAGCCGGCGGCTATAAAGGTAATAGGTGTCATTGGAGATGACATCTTCGGCAGAGAGCTGACGCGCCAGTTCCACGAGCTTAATGTCGATACAACATATCTGGTTGTTCAAAAGGCAAATTTCGATACGGTAACCTTCGGCAAGCCATACCTTGATGGCAACGAACAGCCCCGAATCGACTTTGGCTTTTTCAACAAACGAACCGAAGCGACCGACAAGACTTTGCTGGATGGCATCGCCAATGCTTTGCAGAGCGCAGATGCTCTGATAGTAAACCAGCAGGTCCCTGGTAGCATTACGAACGAGTCTTTCATAGACCGGGCCAACGCTCTCTTCAAACAATTTACGGACAAAATAGTTCTGCTCGATTCCAGGCACTATGGCCGCAAGTTCAAAAATATTTACCGCAAGACGAATGATTTGGAGGCGGCCAGGCTGAATAACGTCGATGTCAAATTGGACGATGTGCTTACGTCAGCCGATGTGAGAAAATACGCTATGAACCTTTATCAGCAGTTCAGCAAACCCGTATTTCTAACCCACGGCCCACGCGGAATCATAACCGTGGATGCCGAAGGTGTCCATGAGGTCCCGGGTATTCAATTATTGAAGAAGCTCGATATTGTCGGAGCCGGTGACACGGTAACAAGCGCACTGGCTTTATGTCTGGGCGCAGGTGTCGCGCCGGATGAGGCGGCTGAGCTCGCCAACTTTGCCGCTGCCGTTACCGTTCAAAAGTTATTCCAGACAGGTACCGCATCAGGCCCGGAAATCCTCGCCGTCGGCAGAGATGCCGATTATATCTATCAGCCGGAACTCGCCTCCGACCGACGTGGGGCTTGTTATTTCAACGATACCGAAATTGAGCTTTGCTACGAATCAATACCTGTTGGCCGAATAAAACATGCTGTCTTTGATAACGATGGAACCATAAGCACGTTAAGGCAGGGCTGGGAACAAATAATGGCCCCCGTAATGGTCAAGGCCATTCTCGGTGATAAATATGAAACCGCAGACGAGACCCTTTACCACAAGGTCCGAAGCCACGTGGCCGACTACATTGATAAATCCACCGGAATTCAGACTATCATACAGATGGAAGCCCTTGTCGATATGGTCAAAGAGTTCGGCATCGTCGAAGCTGATAAAATCCTCGACAAATTCGGCTACAAGGAAATTTATAACGATGCCCTGATGGAGCTTGTTAACAGGCGAATTAAAAAGTTAAGACGTGGCGAGCTTGACATCAGTGACTATACAATCAAAGGTGCGTTGGAATTTTTAAGAATTCTGCAGCAAAAGGGCATAAAACTTTATTTGGCAAGCGGAACAGACCACGAGGATGTTGTCGCCGAGTCCGAAGCACTTGGTTATGCAGAGCTTTTTGACGGCGGGATTTACGGCGCCGTTGGCGATGTCGCCAGGTATTCAAAAAAGATGGTCATTGAACGAATAATGAGAGAGAACAATCTGCAGGGTCCGGAATTAGCAGTCTTCGGCGATGGTCCGGTTGAGCTGCGCGAATGCCGAAAGCGTGAAGGTATTGCCGTCGGTATCGCAAGTGACGAAATTCGCCGTCACGGCTTAAATGTCGAAAAACGCACCCGCCTTGTAAAAGCCGGCGCACATATCATTGTCCCGGACTTCTCCGGGCAGGAACAGCTTCTAAAAGTACTGTTTCCCGAATAGCAATCGCAGGGGTTCAGCGTTATGAAAATTCAGATTGTGCGGACAGTATTTTTGGCGATGCTTCTGGCTGCCAGCACCGGGCGTAGCCAGGGACGGAACTTTCTTATGATCCGCCCCGCTGAAAGAGTTCAGTTCCCCGGCGTAGTCGGTCAAGGTGCGGACAAAAATGCGGCCGGCGATGTCGATTGCAGCAGCCCTGCGCATTGGGACGGTGACACTATGTATATGTTTTACTCCACTGGGCATCCTTTCCTCAGTTCTGGGCCGGACCTTTTTCACCTGAATCGGCCTTCGCAGCGCGTTAGTTTCGACAACGAGCCGACCTGGACAATGGGCGGACGCTGGATTGAGTCAACGCACAAGGCAGATGACGGCAGGCTCTACATGTGGTATCACAATGAGCCGCCGCTGGCGTTCGGCAGGACGGCGCCGCGGATCGGCACAATGGTCTCGACCGATAACGGCCTTACGTGGCGCGACCTGGGTATAGTCCTTGAAGTGCCGGCTGGTTCCAACAACACCGGATCAGTCAACAAATATTTTGTGGGCGGCAACGGCGATTTCGCAGTGATCGCGGATAATAACAAAGAGTACCTCTACTTTTTTGTCAGCACCTATCATAAAGACAAAGCCCAGCAGGGCGTTTACCTTGCCCGCATGCGGTATGAGGACCGCGATGCTCCGATAGGTAAGGTGGTGAAGTGGCATCAAGGCGGCTGGAAAGAGCCGGGCCTTGGTGGGCACGTAACACCGATTTTCCCTGTCGCTACCGATTGGCACCGCAGCGATGCCGATGCGTTCTGGGGTCCTTCTATCCACTATAATACCTACCTGAATAAATGGGTGATGTTGCTCAATCGCGCCAAGGATAAGGATTGGACGCAGGAAGGGATTTATGTAAGTTTCAATGCCGATCTTGCTGACCCAAGCGGTTGGACGCAGCCCGTGAAGGTTCTGGATGCCGGTGAGCTTGAGAAGTCAAAATGGTATCCGCAGGTGGTTGGGCTGGATAAGGGCAAGCGGCAAACCGACAAATTGGCTGGAAGGACCGCCCGGCTTTTTGTCGCCGGAGTATCTAAATGGGAGATCGTTTTTCTCAGGCTGGGCGAGGAAAATTCGCCTGGTTCAAATTGACCGGCCTGTTTGCGAACACGTTGACCTTAATTTTGACCCTCGGCCCTGCTTAAGGTGGCCGTTTCCCGGCTGGTAAAAGCCGGCGCTCATATTATCGTGCCCGACTTCTCACAACATGAAGCACTCATAAAATTATTATTCGGTTCCCGCCAGGCAGGTGCTCTTTCGGAGTGAATTTACAACGCCTTTTCACACGAGATTGTAAGATGCCGATATTTGAATACAAGTGCAACAAATGTGGTCATACGATGGAGTTTTTAGAAAAAACGGGGACTCCTCGAAAACATAGCTGCGAAAAGTGCAACAGTTCCGACTTGCAGAAACTACTGAGCGGCTTTGCTGTAGGCCAGAGCAAGTCGTCAAGCCAAACCTGCGAATCCTGTCCGAGTGGCCCGTGTCCGACGAGTGCCTGTTCGACGGGAATATGTCCCTATGGTTCTTAATATTGGAAAAGATTACCTGCTTTGGTTTAGCCAGATGTCCAGGCGTGGTGTTTCCCAGCCGTAGGGTTTGCCTAAGATGTCGTAGTCGCCGTCGCCATCGAGGTCGGCAATTTTGGATTCGTGCAAGGCAATACCGCTTGAGACCTGGGTGATTTCGAAGTTTCCTTTGCCGTCGCCCAGGAGAATTAAATTTTTGGCATCCGGATTCCTGCCGCCTAAGCGCATCTCCGCCACCCAGATGTCGAGATTGCCGTCGCTGTTAAAATCGAGTAGTGACAAAGAATGGCCGCAATCTACTTCTTCAATTATTTTTTTGCTGACCCATGTGCCTTTTTTCCATTCGTACATTATCAGAGGGGCCTGGCCGTCTCCAACAACTAAGACTACCTCCGGTCGGCCTCCTTCAATCAACTGTCCGGCAGCAGAGCGCGAAAAGGCATAGCCGGCATCGATGATGTTTGGTGTGTAGCTGGTTACGCCGTTGTGTTTGAACCAGCGACCGCCGCCGACTATATCAAGCCTGCCGTCACCATCGATGTCCGCTTTGGCCAGTCCTTCGTGTTCGTTGATAGCCTTAAATCCGGGGTATGTTCCCCGCTGTTCCATTTCGCTGTCATCGCTCCAGGAGTAAATCTCTGTGCACTGCCAGGCCTTGGCTGTTTTAGGGTTTTTTGGAATTTCAGCGATATATAATTTGCAGGCGCCCTGGTTCCAGAATACAAGCTCGGTTTGCCCATCGCCATCGAAGTCGCCGAATATCTGGTCGTGGTGTTTTTTGCCGCCGAAGTTTTTAATTTCTCGCCGCTTCCAAGGCGTGTCAGGATGGAACTCAGGATATGGATTTTCCCACCACCAGACTCTGTTATCCTGCCAGTCGCCTCCAAAGACTATATCAAGGTCTCCGTCTGCATCGATATCGCAGCAGTCTGCTCCGGCTTCGATATGCAGGGCCTGGTCGTCTATGACATATTTTGTCCAGCCATTTGAGCCTCGACGATACCAGACGACCGAAGGTGCCTTAGTGCGTTCGGTGATGGCAAAATCGTTAATGCCGTCCTTGTCGATGTCACATACAATGCTTGAGGTTTGCTGTGTGCCGGTGTTCGGAGTTGGAAGGTCCCCATTTACCGTCGATAGATGTTTCCAATTAGCGGTGCTTGCCCCCGCCGGCAGCAAGCGGGGGCTTGCCTTTTGTAAAGCGAAGCTGCAAGTGGTAAGGCAGGCTGCAGCAATTAACACGCTGACTATTTTCCGTAATGTTCTCGGTTTCATTATAGAATTTTCAATTATACTGCCGGACGGCAGCTTATTTTAGTTGCGATGGGTTATGCAAAATTTTTAGATTAGGTGCATATTTTTTGAGGGAATCGTTTTTTTGATTTTCTCAAATAATCCTGCAAATGCCTATCGTGGGTGTTCAAATATCTTCAAGGTCAGCTAAGAAAGAATCGGACTTATCGAGCTCCAACTCAGGGAAGCTGCCGGACAGCTCCTCTGCCAGGACCTTTGGTGGTGGCACTTTCGGGGCGGGTTTGGGTTCGGCCAGCTTTGGCTTGGGTGGGACGATTTTTTCCGGCTTGCCGTCAATCTGCAGTAGAAACGTAAGAGGGCCTATTCTGATATAATCGCCTGCCTGAACCGTTGTCTCATTTATACGTTTGCCGTTAAGGAATGTGCCGTTGCGCGAATCAAGGTCTCGAATTTTCACGGCCTCGTTGTTCTGGTTCAACTGGCAGTGCCTTTTTGAAACGACCGAGAGGGGGATGCACAAATCGCAATCGTGGCGTCGGCCAATTATCGTAGTCTCGCCCGGCAGAGAAAAGGCTTTTTGCGAGCCGTCTTTTTTGAATAGAACCAGATTAACGTCCATTCTACCTTCCTCGCTATCAGTTTTTACTTTCCTATGAATATTTTTATTATATATGAAATAGTTCTATATAACAAGAAAAAATCGAATGATAAAAAATATTGACAGAGCCGGAACCGAGAATTAAAGTTGCGTAATCCTATGTTAAATAAGAAGTTATTGAAATTATAAGCAATTTTTTATATCACAGGCTCGTTCTGATAACTTTTACTTATCAACGAAATGGGCTTTTTCACTGTTAGCTCGGATAGCTTTTGGAGAGACTAACTTGACAATTTTGGCCACGCTGATATATTCATAGGAAGACACAAAAGGATTGGTAATATCGGATAGATAAATGGTAAAAGTTACACTGCCCGATGGCAGCACATTAGAAGTTGGCGACGGTACAACGGCAAAGCAATTAGCGGAACAGATAGGACCGGGACTTGCAAAAGCGGCTGTAGCGGCGAAAGTAAATGGCCGATTAGTAGATTTATCCACACCTATTAATATCCAAGCAGACGTTCAAATCATTACTCCTAAAGATGACGAAGGCATTGAAGTGATGCGCCATAGCTGCGCCCACGTAATGGCTGAAGCTATTTGCAGTATTTGGCCGGATACAAAGCTGGTCTATGGGCCAACCGTTGAGGACGGTTTTTACTATGATATTGACCTCGATGAGTCGATTCGGCCGACCGATTTCGAGCGAATCGAACAGAAGATGGCTGAAATTGTCAAAGCCGACCAGCCCTTTGTACGCAAAGAAATGACCAGAGCCGAGGCCTTGGCGAAAATGGCCGGCGACAAATACAAGACCGACAATATAACCCACGCGGATAGTGACATTATTAGTTTTTACTCGCATGGGGATGGTTTTGAGGACCTATGCCGCGGCCCGCACGTACCCAGCACATCTAAAGTCGGTAGCTTTAAGGTTATGTCGGTAGCCGGCGCCTATTGGCACGGCGACCCGACACAAAAAATGCTCCAGCGGGTCTATGGCACCGCCTGGCCAACAAAAAAAGAGCTTTACGACCACCTGCGAAGATTAGCCGAGGCGAAAAAGCGTGACCACCGTGTATTAGGCAAGCAACTGGATTTATTTAGTTTCAACGAAGCCGGCCCCGGCTTTGCGTTCATTCACCCAAAAGGTGCGATTATCTGGAACGCCATAGTGGACTTTTGGCGGGGCGTTCACGATAAGTACGGCTATGAGGAAATCCGCACGCCTATAATTCTTAATGAGGAGCTCTGGCACAGGAGCGGCCACTGGGACAATTACAAAGAGAATATGTACTTTACCAGTTTCGACGACGCAGGCTATGCGATAAAGCCGATGAATTGTCCCGGCGGATGTCTGGTTTATAAAACCCGCCAGCACTCATATCGCGAATTTCCAATGCGTATTGCCGAGCTGGGGCTGGTGCATCGACACGAGGCCAGTGGTGTTATGCACGGGCTTTTCAGAGTCAGGCAATTCACCCAGGATGATGCCCATATTTTCTGCACTCCTGAGCAGATAGAGTCCGAGATAATAGGGGTCATCGAGCTTACCTCGCAGATATATCAAGCCTTTGGATTCGAGGAGTTTCATATCGAATTATCCACCAAGCCCGAGAAGCACATCGGCTCGGATGAGATTTGGCAGACGGCTACGAATGCCCTCAAAGATGCTCTCAGGCACAAAGATATTATGTATAAAATCAACGAGGGTGATGGTGCATTTTACGGACCTAAAATTGATTTTCATATAAAAGATTGCCTGAAGAGGTCCTGGCAATTAGGCACGATTCAACTGGATTTTTCTATGCCGCAGCGATTCGGCCTGGTTTATACCGATAAAGATAATACCGAGAAAACTCCTGTTATGATTCACAGAGCTGTTTTAGGTTCTTTTGAGCGTTTCATTGGGATTCTAATAGAACACTACGGTGCGAATTTCCCGCTTTGGCTTTCACCGGAGCAGGTAAGAGTGCTGCCGATAAGTGAAAAAAGCAATGACTATGCGAAAGTTGTTGAGGGGAAGCTAAAAGATGCATCCCTTCGCTGCAGTTGTGATTTTTCGAATGAGAAAATAAATGCCAAAATTGTCAAAGCCCACGGCGAAAAGCTCCCCTTTATGCTGGTAGTCGGACCCAAAGAGGCCAGGTCCGATACGGTCAATGTAAGAATACGAGGCGTAAAAGAGAATAAAACGGTGCGGCTAAATGAGTTTTTAACAATAGCGAAAGACAAAATTGCCGATAAAAAAATAGAGTTGGCTTTTTAGAATTATAAGTTATAATTGTTTATTGTAAAATGACCTTTAAGAATAATCGATTAACGATTTGTTCCTTTATAGAAGGGTAAGGTGGTGTACAATAAGTAAACGAGGTTTAAAGGTAAATGGAGGGATTCGGGCCGAAATAATTCGGCTCGTTGACGAATCAAACAATCAGGTAGGCATCGTAAGTAAATACGAGGCCCTCAACAGGGCGCGCGAGGCAGGGCTGGACCTTGTTGAAGTTGCCCCTACAAGCGACCCGCCGGTTTGTCGGATAATGGATTATGGCAAGTGGCTGTACGAACAAAAGCGCAAGATTCGCGAGGCCCATAAGAAAAGCCAGCACCATTCTGCTACTATGAAGGAGATACGCCTCAGACCTGAAACCGACAAACGCGACCTTGAGATTAAGCTCAAACACAGCCGGGAATTTCTGGAAAAAGGCCACAAAGTGCAATTCACAATGTTCTTCCGCGGACGTCAAATGCTGCACCGTGACCAGGGATATGCAATGCTTGAGGAAATTATGGAATCACTACAGGATGTAGCGAAGGTTGAGCGGCCGGCCAGAATGGCGGGAAGGCGAATGACTTTATTGATAGTGCCAAAATAGTTCGTATCCCTTGGAAAGAAGCAGCCTCGCCAGTCTCGTGGAGCATATTGCGTAGCAATAAGTGTATTGAAACACGACTTGCTTATGATTTATCATTTGTAAATTCTGCATTTGAAACTTATACGTTCATAAAAGGGGCGGTTTGCTAAGAAAAACCTTAGACGGGTTTTTCCAAATTTTTTAATGAATTTGCATTTCCGGCATTGACCAATAGCGGCAAATAACGTAAAGTACCAATCTTATGTTATTCTGCCGCCAATATAGCGCGGCGAAGTGAATTTTTTATACAGGATTTCAAGCTGGTTATTTTAAGGGATTCAGCTAAATGCCGAAACAGAAGACCCATAAAGGATTGAAAAAAAGAGTCAAGATTACTGCTACCGGCAAGGTCAAGTATAGACGTGCCGGTGGTGGTCATCTTATGAGCGGTAAAAATGCAAAGCGTCGAAGGCGTGTGAGCAGCTCATCTATTATGACAAGCGTAATGGCTAAAAATATCAAGATTGAGCTGGGTAAGTAGATGGAAGATAAACAAATATTGCTCTGTCGCAGATATGAGCGACAGTGCAATAGTCAATAGAAAACAGTCAATAATCAATTGATTGGGCTTGCTTCTCGGCTTTCATTCTGCTGCCGCCAGTAAGCTTAAAGAATCGAAAGTTTTCAAATGAAAGCAGGTGAGCGAAGATGCCAAGAGTCAGAAGAGGTGCCGCAAGACGCCAGGCAAGGAAACGAATCCTAAAAGCTGTCAAGGGCCATCGAGCCTCTGCAGGTCACCTGTATCGCCTGGCCAAAGAGGCTACCGTTCGGGCGGCCGTTAATGCTCGCATTGACCGCAAACGCCGAAAACGCGATTTTCGCGGTTTGTGGATAACACGATTAAGCGCAGCCTGCCGACAGCGGGGTATAAGATATAGTCAGCTCATCAATGCCTGCAAAAAGGCCAACATCGGGCTGAACCGAAAAATGCTGAGCGAAATTGCTATCGCCGACCCGGACGGTTTCGACTCCATCGTTTGGACGGCTATGGCCGCAATAAAATCGTGAATTAGAATTCAGACCTTGCCTGGCAAGCCGCGAGCGACGACATACGAAAAAATGCTTGAGCAATTTAAACAAACCGGTAAAGAAGCCCTTGCTGACCTGAAAAAAGTTACCGACCTGGCCGCTCTGGAAGAATTCCGCATAAAATACCTGAGCCGAAAAGGACATATCATCCAGATGATTAGTCAGATAGGTAAGCTCCCCCCCGAAGAAAAACCTCAGGCAGGCCAGCTTGCAAACAAAATAAAAAAAGAGGTTTCTGATGCGTTCGAACAGCTCAAAAGCACTCTGCTGCAATCGCAGCAGGAAATATCAAAGGAGCTGATAGATATTACTCTGCCTGGCAAACCTGTCAGGGTTGGAAAAACTCACATTATTACGCAAACCTTAAATGAGCTGCTGGAGATATTCGGCCGAATGGGTTTTGCCGTGGCCTATGGCCCTGAGGTCGAAGACGAATGGCACAATTTCGGCGCGCTGAATATGGGGCCTGAACATCCCTCAAGAGACCCTTTTGATTGTTTTTACATCGACGATAACCTCCTTTTGCGTAGCCATACCTCGCCGGTTCAGATTCGTGTTATGGAGCGCACCAAACCGCCCATTCGTGTAGTGGCGCCGGGACGGGTCTATCGGCCGGACACTGTCGATGCGACACATATGTATATGTTTTATCAGCTTGAAGCCCTCGTTGTCGATGAGGGTGTTAGTATGGTGGATATGAAGACCACCATCGAGCAGTTTATCCATACCTTTTTGGGTTCCGGTACGAAATGGCGATTTCGGCCGAGCTTTTTCCCGTTCACCGAGCCCAGTGCCGAGGTTGACCTGCTCCTGAAAGATAAAAGCGGCGCTGAAAGCTGGGTGGAGATGGGCGGCTGCGGCATGGTTGACCCGAATGTCTTTGACGCCGTTGGGATAGACAGCGAGAAATATACCGGCTGGGCCTTCGGCTTCGGCATAGAGCGGCTGGCTATGCGAAAATACGGCATCACCGATATCCGCCTGTTTTTCGAAAACGACCTGCGATTCCTGGACCAATTCTAATTTTTGCACCACTTCTTTGATATAGTTTCCTGGTATTACGTTGCTCTGTCCTGCGGATTGCGTGCCGATGTTAGGTATTTGTTCAGAACTGATTGTACAAGGAACAAAAGTATAATCATCGCGGTCAGTATAATGGACAAAGGCGCTATTATTCTGTCGATAGGGATAGAGCCTTTTTTCTTTAACAGCAAATGACCGGCTACGATTTTGCCTGGGCTCGGGGAACTCGTTGAGGTGAGAACTTGGCCGGTTGGTGAAGTAAGTTGAGATATGGCGTTGCAGACACGAAAGATTGGCAGTGAATATTCAGCAGCTCGAACTGGTGTGACTCTTGCGTGCAAATAGTGTTCGCGTCTTCCCCATTCGAAAAGGTCCGCAGATGGGACTACAAGCGCCTGGGCACCCAATTTGACAAGTTTGTCGGTTACCCTCGTGAAACTCATGTCCCAGCAGATACAGATACCTATTTTCCCCCACGGTGAGTTCCATAAATTCTGTTCTTTAGCCGGTAAGCTGGTCTCCAAAAACGGGACTGGTGCACTTTTGGCCTGTTCGAAAACGATTTTACCTTCTGGCGAAATGACAAAAGCGGCGTTGTAGGTATTGTCAGATTCAGGGGAGATATTTCTCAGTCCACCCACAATAATGTAGCGATGGTTCTGTTCACACCACGAGAGGATTTCGGATGGCGGTAGGGTTAAGAATGTGACTTCGGGCAGCAAAACAATATCTGCATTTGAATGTTCCTTGATGGCCTGATTTAGATAGGACAATATTTCATTAAGAGGAGTAGGTTCTTTGGCAACGGCTGGTTCGACCTGCACGCCGACTACGAATGGCCCCTCGTTTTGGGTAAAAGTATCATAGGGTGCTGCCCTAATGTTAACGTCGGCAGCCAATAGCAAAAGCAGAACGATTTTAGTCAAGAAAGCCTTTTTGGCCGGGAGCAGCAAAAGCACTGCGATAGCGAACATTATAATGAACCCGATACCGTAAACTCCGATGTAGTTGAGGAACAGATTTTGAGGATTATAGGAAAATGCGTAGCCGGGGATAAGCCAAGAGCAACGGAAGTAATATAGTTCGCTTTGAAAATACTCGCATCCTGTCCAAACGAAGGGAATAACTAATATTGCTACCATACGATTCAATCTTGCCAGGGATGTTCGAGATAGTAGCAGGAAAAGAACGAGCCATATTACACATATGAACCAAAAGGCAATTGCCAATGGACCGAAAATAGTCCAGAAGAAAAAGAAGTGAGGTACAAATGTAGCGAGTCCTACAATCAATCCCAAACAGAGGGCGAGCGTGGTTTTTCTAACCCAGGCCAGTCTGAACAGGCAGTACAAGTAGACGGCAATTAGAAAGCTGCATTGGGGTATGGTGTAAGCAATGTGAAAAGCTGCTACTGCTATTACAGACAATATTAAGGTCTGTCGCAGCGTCAGAAAGTTTGTTTCGGTTGGACGGCATAAAAAAGTAACAAGTTTTTTTATCATTTTTCGGTCCAGGACAATAAGTCAAGTTAGGCTCAGTTTCATTTGACTGAGTCGTCAGGGGGCAAGCCAAGTTTTTTATATAGATTGCGTCTGCCGGTCTTGTCGCTTTCGATTATTGCCCTTGCGTATTCGGCTACTTCTTTTGCATGTGCTCGTGGGACTATGATGACGCCATCGCCATCGGCGACGATGACGTCACCCGGCTCTACCAAAACGCCGCCGCAGACGATAGGACGATTGACGGATTCAATTTCATTTCGACCGGGACGGATGCCTCTTCCGGGTTTTTTGAAGTAAAGCGGGACTTTCTCTATTGCAACTTCGTCCGTATCGCGGGCGGTGGTGTTGGTAACCACTCCGACGCATCCCCGCAGCTTCCAGCCCATAATATTATTCGAGCCGATTGAGCCGACATCAGAGTCAGGGGCATCGTCGAAGACCAGCGCTGTGCCCTTGCGGATGAGCGGGACAAATGGCTCGCTCGAAAGCGCGCTGTACCACTGGCCGACCCAGCGGTCGAATGCCCCGGTTTCCATAGGCGGCGCCGGCGGCTTGTTCGTCGGGACGTACCGGACGGTAACCGCGATGCCGATAAAGCGGTGTGTGAAATGTACGGTGTCTTTCCAGGCGGCGTGGATTTCCGGCGACATCAGGCCGACATTGGTCAGCCCGACCTTGTCCATTCCATCGGAAACGTCGGCTACGCGCAGACCCTCAAAGAGCTTGAGGATTTGCTCATCTTCTTCAGCTGTATAAACTTTGGTTGCGATGAAATTTTTGCCTGCCCTTAATTCTTCAATGCCCGGCTCGGTATTCTGCTTGGCTGCTGCCGGTGCCGAATAAGCACCTACAACCAGCAGCGAGAATACCAGCAGCCCGACTAAAACCACTAAAGTTACTGCTGCTGTTGTCTTTGCTCTTGCTGTTTGCATTTCTTACCTCCTTAATATCCAGGAAATCTAATATAGGTGTTTCAATACTATAAGCACTTTTTGCTTCGGTTCAAGGCAAAAAAGGCCGAGCAATAAATAAAATGCTCTGGAACGACTTGGCCTTTGGATAATTTGTTGATTATTATGGGGAATTTGATAAATTGAAATCGCAAAGGAAGATGGATTCTTATGGGCAAATGGAATGATTGAAATCATCGATAACATATATGTTCGTGACGAAGAGCTTATTTTCAAGGCCTCCCGCAGTGGCGGCCCGGGGGGACAGAATGTCAACAAGGTAAACACACGGATTACGCTGCTTTTTGACCTGGCGAATTGTGGTAGTTTTTCCGATGCGCAAAAGCAGCTAATACTCTCTCGTCTGTCAGCGCGAGCCGACAAGAATGGCCTGATAAGAGTTGTTTGTCAAAAGTTCCGAACTCAAAAGGCAAATCGCAGAGCCGCGGTCGAGCGATTGCAACAATTATTAGCTGAGGCCTTGAGAACCCTGCCGGTAAGGAAAGAGACCAGGGTTCCCTGTGCGGCCAAACAGCGGCGATTAGAGGAAAAAAAACGGCAAAGTCTGTTAAAACAACAGAGAGCGAAAAAAAGTTTGGCTGAGGATTTTCGGGATTGACTATCTTCTATTGACTATTGAAAAGAAAACATCACTCCAATTCAATAGAAAATAATCAATAGTCAATAGGTAGTCTCTGTATCCGGCAGAATCTTGCTCTTCAAACGTTTATTTTTGGTCGAGATTTTTATAGTTATTTTCGCCGAAAATCAAGGAAAATGTTTCGCATAAAAGAGGTTTTTCGGCGTCCTAAGGTAATTTTGGTGGATAGCGATAAATTTTTTTATATTAAAGTATGCGCCGGAGCGTCTTATTTGTAACGAAGGTTGGTTGTTAACCTGATTGGGTCGGCCTTAAATGCTGGAAGATGAGCGTCTAATATGGGAGCTCAAACACGGGGACAAAGAGGCCCTGCGCCAAGTCTATATGAAGTATAAAGATAACCTGCTGACAATAGCGGCTTCTCTGCTGCACGATGCTTGTACTGCGGAGGATGTTCTGCACGATGTTTTTGTTTCTTTTGCCGCCAGTGTTGGAAGGCTTGAGCTGCGAGTCAGTCTGCGGAACTATCTAATGGCCAGCGTTGTGAACCGGGTGCGTGACAAATGTCGTAAAAAGGAACACCATATTTTTGACCTTGACAAAGCCGGGCAGATTAGCTCGGATTCATACGGTCCCGTGCAGTCGGCGATATTCGCTGAAGAATCGCAGCTATTAGCTGACGCATTATTCCAGCTTCCGTTGGAGCAGCGAGAAACAATAATCCTGCATTTGAACGGCGGGATGAAATTTAAGGAGATAGCCAAAGTGCAGCGGATTAGGCTCAGTACGGTCCAGGGCAGATACCGCTATGGACTTGATAAACTGCGGACAATCTTAAGTGGAGAGCAGAGAAGATGAATCCCACAGACCAGATAGAACGAGCGATTGAGAGATTGCATATAACTACCACAGCCGAGACGGACAGGCGTATTCTTGACGATGCTTTTGCAGCGCTTGAAAAATCTGCGCAAAAGCAGTTACCCCATGTTGGACGCGGCTCTCGGCGAAGAACTCTAATAATCAGAATAGCAGAGCTGGCCGCCGTCGCTGCTGTGATTCTTGTGGTTTTTGCTTTATTCTTTGGCGTACAGGCCAGAAAAGCTATCACGCTCAGTGAGGTTTATAAAGCGCTTGGGAAAGTTGAGAATGTCTGTATTGCAACGTTTCAACCCCCTGCTAACGAGCCGGTACAAATCGAGTGGGTCTCGCAAACCCTAAATATCGACATGCTCAGATTTGGTGAGAAGTTTGTTTTGTTGGATATTCCAAATAAAGTCCAAATGATAAAGTTTTTATCTTCAGGTTCTATTACGACAACTGCGATTACAGACCAGATGCTTACAAAATTTGAGGAAGCTTCGATTCAGAGATTTGGTTTGGTTCCCTTTTCAAATATAAGCGATGTTTCCGGTGCTAAATGGATTTGTGTGCAGGAGCCGGAAATAGAGGCTGCTGTATCGGGCACTAAGGTCTATGAGCTTACCTGGCCGGGGAAAAATAGCGCCTCTGAGACGCTCGGATTAAAAAGGTGGCGAGTTTTTATAGATAGACGTACAAACCTGCCTAAAAGAACGGAATATTATTTCAGACTCCAGCCGGAAGGGGAGTATTTATTTGAGAAGTATGAGGTAATTACATATCCCAGCGAGGACGAGATTCAGGCGGTCATCCGCAAGACATTCGGTCCGGCTGTAATCCGGCCGGGCGAGCCGGAATATATAGGCACACCGCAGCCCGATTAAGGCAAAGCAGGCAAAGAAAAGTAGTTTTTCTGTGGTAATTGAAAACAATCGCTGATTGTGGTAAAAGAGAGCAAAAGAATAATTACAAATCAGGGATTGTCCTTATGGCGGTTCAGTTTATTCTGGGCAGAAGCGGTACCGGCAAGACCAGCTACTGCATAAAAGCTGTCGTCAATTCACTGCTCGAGCCGAGCGAACAGCAGTTGATTCTGCTGGTTCCCGAGCAGGCCACCTATCAGGCTGAGCGCGCCATTCTCTCTGACAAAAGAATAGCCGGCTACAACAGACTAAATGTGCTTTCGTTCGACCGTTTGCAATTTTTGTTGTTAGGTAAAAACACAGCCAGGCCGGCCCTTTCGCGCATCGGCCGACAAATGATAGTCCACAGGCTCTTACGGGACAACAGAAGTAAATTGAAAATCTTTGACTCATCCGTATCATCCCCCGGACTGGCTCGTCAAATGGCACAAACCATCGCCGAGCTGCACCAGTACGCGAAGACCACGGATGATGTGAATCAATTGCTGAGCGAACTGGCCAAAGACGAGCGTAATAATTTAGCAATTCTGAAGTTCACCGACATCGGGCTGATTTTTGAAGAGTACCTAAAGTTCATCGAGGGTAATTTTCTTGACCCCGATGTTCAGTTGACACGTCTCTGCCGGGCGGTGCCGGCAGCGACTTTGACTAAAGGAGCAAAGTTGTGGGTTGATGGCTTTGCCGGCTTTACCGAAGCAGAGCTTGCTATCCTTACCGAGCTGCTGAAGGTGGTCGCAGATGCACATATTGCTCTTTGCTTGGACGCCTCGGAGATTGATTTAGAGAATCCTTCGGCCCAGAACATTGACCCTGCCGGTTTGTTTAATCCGACTCAGCGAACATACGCCGAGCTTATCGAGAGAGTTAAAAAATGCAGAATTCAATTGACCAAGCCGATAATTCTTGAATGGGTGCTTAGATTCTCAAGCTGCCCTGGGCTTGCTCATATCGAGCGTAATATATTTGAGCTTAAACCGCCCAGACTTGTCTCTGCGGATAATATTCGCATTGTATCGGCGCCGAACGCTCGTGCCGAAGTCCGGTTCGTCGCAGGGCAGATACTCGAATTGGTCAGGGAAAAAGACTACCGATATCGTGACATTGCGGTTATCGCATCTGACATTGACAGTTATCAGCACTATATAAGGGCGTATTTTGACGATTACGGCATTCCATTTTTTATTGACAAGCGAAAACCATTGAACCGGCATCCTGTCGTTCAGCTTATTTGCTCGGCGCTCCAGGCGGTTACCGGCGGTTTTTCTCACGGCGATATCTTCGCCTATCTTAAAACCGACCTTGTGCCGATACGGCGATATGATATTGACCTGCTGGAAAATTACTGTCTTGCCTTTGGCATAACCGGCAGCGACTGGCAAAGCGATAAGCAGTGGAACTTTGCGGACAGGGATAACGAAGACTTTGACGAGCCGCGGATAAACCAGATTCGGCTCAAAGCTGTCGGCCCTTTGATTCAGCTTCGGGACAGCCTTTGTCCGGCTGGCAATCAGGCGCAGATGCTCTCTGCCACCCAGTTCACGCAGACCATTTTCAATTTTCTTGATGCCCTTGAGGTTAGAGGGACGATTGGCAGTTGGATTCAGGAATCTAACGAGAAAAAAGAAAGTGCGACCGTTGATGAGCATCAGCAATTTTATAATAAGCTTGTGGATATATTCGACGAGCTTGTCGAGGTCTTTGCAGGCCGGACTATGACGGCTGAGGATTATTTTGCAATTATCAATTCCGCTTTTTCGCAGTTGACTCTGGCCTTCATTCCACCGACTTTGGACCAGGTACTTGTCGGCTCTATCGAGCGCAGCCGACATCCTGATTTAAAAGCGGTCTTTTTAATTGGCGCCACGCAAAGACAATTTCCGGTGCCGCTCATCTCGGACAGCGTATTAACCGATGACGACCGCATCGCCGCCGAGTCACTGGATTTCCATCTGGCCCCGCCGCTAACTGCGAAGCTCACCGAGCGCCAGTATTTGGCCTACATCGCATTTACGCGTGCGTCCGAGCTACTGTGTGTTACGTATCCTTCGGTTGACGATGAGGGTAGTGCCGTGCCTCGCTCGCAGTTTATAGAGAATATCGAGTCGTTGTTTGAAAATCTCAACGAAGAATCAATCGCGGTCGAGAAAATCGACATTGAGAAAATTCAAGGCCAGACCGAGCTTGCGGATTTGCTCTGCGGCAGGCTCGGCAGGGATACTTTCCAGCCCGAGGCCAACGATAATAGCCGGCTTGAGGGATTATTGGGTGATATTTGCTCGGATGAGCAGTTGGCGGAATTAGGCTCGAACGTTCTTTCTGCGATAAATTATGACAATTGCGCACGATTGGACAGCGATGTTGTTGAGGAGCTTTTTGGCCAGCAGATACAGACCTCAGCGACCAGGCTGAGCACTTTTGCAGCCTGTCCTTATCAGTATTTCGCACGATACATATTGGAGCTGGAAGAACGACAAGAATTTAAATTTGAACCCCTGGACCTGGGTGTCTTTTATCATAGTGTTCTGGATGCCTTGTTAAAGAGGCTTAATAAGGGAAAAAAGAATTTTGCGATAATTGAAAACGAAGAGCTGTTAAAGATTCTCAACGAGCAAATAGAGCAGATTGTTCAGGCCAATTCCTTTATATCGAACTTTAGTCGTCATTCACCTCATAATGCCTATATTATTAGCTCCGCTGCTGAAGCTCTCGAGGATTGTGTATTGGCGATTGCACAAATGGTGCGGGCGGGAAGTTTTAGGCCAAGCTTCTCAGAAGTTACATTTGGCAGGGTCGAAGACACAAATGAGTCACTTGGTAAATATGAGCTTGTCCTGCCGGATAGCCGCCTGCTGTCTTTAGATGGCAAAATCGACCGAGTTGATATTGCGGATATTGACAACAAGCCAGTTGCCGTTGTTTTTGATTATAAGCGTAAAGATATGTCTTTTAGCTGGTCAAAATTTTACTACGGCCTGGATATGCAGCTCCCAATTTATATGTTGGCTGTTCGTAATGCAGCCGGCTCAAAAACAAAACACATAGCAGGTGCTTTTTATATGCCGGTTGAAGTAAGCCCACAAATAGCAACACTTGATGAAATATCGAAGAGAACAGATATTTTCAATTATAAAGCAAAGGGGATATTCAACGGGGAATATTTCCAACAATTAGACAGCGCAGTGAATTCCGGCTGGAGTAAATTTTATAGTTTCAGCATTACATCCAAGGACCAACAGTATGGAAACTACGGCATAAGTGGGGCGTTAAAGCCGGACAATTTCGAAAAGGTGCTTAAATTTACCGAGAGAAAGATACTGCAATTGGCAGAAGAAATTCTCTGTGGCGAAATTAGTGTCAGGCCGTATCGTTTGAGCGGAAAATCGCCCTGCAGTTTTTGCAAATATAACTCTGTCTGCCGATTCGATTGGCAGATAAACGATTACAACCCTCTGGTATCGCTTGACAAAACCGAGGTCCTTGAAAAGATGGAGGCGGTTGATGGCTGAAAAAAAGATTAAATGGACCGACCAGCAAAAAAGAGCGATTATTGCTCGCGGCAGTGATGTTCTTGTAACGGCCTCGGCTGGTACCGGTAAGACCGCCGTCCTCTCAGGCCGATGTGTCAATATCGTCTCCGACAAATCTGTATGTCCTGATGTTCGGAACATACTCGTATTGACATTTACCGAAGCCGCCGCTGAGCAGATGCGTTCGCGAATCGCCGAGCGATTGAAAGACGCATTTGAAGCAAAGCCGGACAGCCATCTTCGATACCAGCTTATGCTGCTTCAGGCCGCCGATATCAGCACTATACATTCGTTTTGCAAACGGCTTATCACAGAGCATTTTTATAAGCTCGGCCTTGACCCGACCTTCAGTGTGATTGACGCTGACGAACAAAAGCTGCTAAAAACAGAATCTCTCGAAAAAACCATCGACTGGGCCTGGCAGCAGAGTAATCTGCGAGCGGCTCTCGAACAGCTTTTGTATCGCCGGGACCTAAGTTTACCCCGCACCACGATGCGGGGCACAAATGAAGGTTTTCTTGCAAAGATAATACAAATTAGTGATTTTCTGGATGGCGTGATTTCGCGGCAAAACTGGTGCGAAAGGGCAGCTCGACTTGCAGATGTCACCAATCCGCTTAATTCCGCTCTTGGCCAAAAACAAAAAAAAGTTATTACAGACAGGTTGCAGAATATACTCGCTCGGATTGAGCACGCAATAAAGCTTTATGAAAGTGAGAGTACCGATGGTAGCTGGGCGACAAAATGGAATGAGACATTTGTAGAACCTGTTACTAAATATATCAAACTTATTAAATCGGGTCGTTGGGAAAAGTTCAGCGAAGAGATAAGAAATTATCAAAGACCTTCGAGGTTTGAGTACAAACCAAGAGGTTTGTCGGGGCTGATTGCTGAGATTATTAGAAGCACTGCCGAAAGTGCAAAAAAATCTTTTGACGAGCTTTTTGACTTTGCGATTTTAAATCCTGATTACCTCGACAGGCTCAGCGGTTCGGTTGGATTGCAGACCAGAGTGCTCATCGAGCTTATTAAGAAATTTGACGGCTTGTACGGCCACGCCAAGCGGACACTCAATTGTCTGGATTTTGCCGACCTTGAACATAAGGCATTGGAGCTTTTAACTGCTGAAGATTCCACAGAAGACCAGCCTAAACCGTCTGAGACGGCTCTTATGCTTCGAGAAAAATACAAGCACATTTTTGTCGATGAATATCAGGATATCAATTCCGTTCAGCAGCGGATGCTTCAGATGCTCAGTCCCGGCGGAAATATCCTGGAGGTCGGCGATGTTAAACAAAGTATTTATGCCTTTCGGGGAGCGCAGCCCGATATTTTCCTCGAACGGCTGAAGCTGGCTTCGACTGAGCCTGAAAATGCCCCGAATGGTTTGCGTGTTGACCTCAACGTTAATTTCCGCTCAGCCAAAGGAATCCTCGATTTTGTCAACAGGATATTTTCGCGCATAATGACGCCCTCTTTCACGAAGATTGACTACGATGAGTCGGCCCAATTGAGGCCCGCACCTAAAGATGAATCTAAGGATAGGCCTCTAAATGGTAGTAAACCTGTTGTTGAGTTCCATATACTTGACGAAGCCGGCAAGGACGATGATGTGCAGGATGAAAAGAACGGCCTGTACAATGATGCGGAGAATCTTAATCTTGTAACTTCACGACAGCGTCAGGCTGCGATGATTGCCCGGTGTATCAGGCAGATGGTCGGCGCCGATACGGGTAAGCCGGAGTTTCAAATATACGACAAACAACAGGACACTTTCCGGGATGTCCAATATCGTGACATTGTCGTCCTGATGCGTTCGTTGGCTAAAAAGGCCAATGATTACGTCGAAGTGCTCCGATTGGCCGGTGTGCCCGTCAGTTGTCAGGCCACAGCAGGGTATTTTCAGGCAACCGAAATCAGCGATGTATTGTGCCTGTTGAAGGTCCTTGACAATCCACAGCCTGACATTGAATTGGCCGCCGTGTTGCGTAGCCCGTTTTTCAAGGTCAGTGACACCGAGCTGGTAAAGATAAAAATACTCAATAGAGAAAGTCAGCAGCGCAGAAATTATTATGACTGCATGCTCCAATATTGTAGCTGCGGTACGGATTTAAAACTTGCGGCCAAGCTCAAAGGTATAATCGCTCAGCTCGAGCGCTGGCGGACAATCGCTCGGCGGGGCAGTCTGGCTGATTTGGTCTGGCAGGTCTATCGCGAAACCGGCTTTTTGTCGTTCGTTTCGGCTCTGCCCAACGGCCAGGCACGCAGAGCCAATCTTCTCAAACTCCACGACAGGGCAATCCAGTTTGAGGGTTTCGCCAGCAGTGCCGGCATACCATCTTTAACTCGCTTCGTTGAATTTATTGAAAAGCTCCAGGAGGCAGGCCAGGATTGGGCGCCTGCCGAGCCGCAGGCCTCTGCCGGTAATGCCGTTCGCATTTTAAGTGTCCATAAAAGCAAAGGGCTTGAGTTTCCAGTCGTCTTTTTAGCTGAGCTGGACAGTCCCTTCAATAAAACTGACATCCAGGCGGATATCCTTACCGATGCCGATGATACATTAGGCCTGCAAATCATCGACCGCCGCTCGAACAGCAAACTAAGCTCGCTTGCGCACGAGGTCATCGCAGAGCAAAAACTATCGACAGCGTTGGCCGAAGAAATGCGTATCCTTTACGTTGCGACAACGCGGGCCAGAGAACGGCTTATTCTGACCGCTTCGCAGAAGCGAACCAATTGTGGGCAGATTCTTTCAAACGGCTTTTTCTTCGGTGCCCAGCCCATTCCCGACTGGCAGCTTCGCTCCTGCAACAGCCCTCTCGAGTGGGTCCTCTATGCGCTTTCCGAGCAGAAAAGTTTACACGATGCTTTTGGAACCGGCCTGGCCGAGCAGGCTCTCGACGACAATTTATTCAGCTTAAAACTTTATGACCAGGCCCAGCTAAAACAACTCTCCGAGTTCGTCATTAAATTAAAGCAAGACAAAAGTAGGGGCGGTTCGCGACTTGTGCCACAGGTAACCGCCCTCCCTCCTTCGTCCGCGAGCGTAAAACTTTCGCAGTTAAAAAAATCATTGGCCTGGCAATATCATTTTGGCGATGCATGTATTCTACCTGCCAAAAGCTCGGTTACGCAATTGACTCATCGAAACGATGAATACATAAAATTCGATTATTCCCGTGCCCTGGCCCGTCAGCCAGCTGCTCTTCTGGCCGCAGAGGACCAAAGGGTGGCAGCCTCAAGCGCAGCTTGGGGATGGTTCGGAACAGCCACCCATCTTATAATCTCTCAGCTCGATTTGGCCGAGCCTGTAACCGAAGAGGCTATCGAAAAGACCAAAGAAAAACTTTTAGCCGACAATGCCGTAAACCCAGCCGTCGCCGAGAGTATCAACATCGGCTCGCTAATGAGATTTTTTGAAAGCGACCTTGGTAAGATGATTTTTGAACCTGAAAATACCGTCTTACGTGAATGGCCCTTCACATTCGCCTTACCCGCTTCCGAATGGCAAGATTTTCACACCCACGATGCAATGGGTGGCAGCCTCAAGCGAAGCTTGGGGATGGCTCCTACTGATTCGCTTCGCGCTTCACACTTCACGTCGGGTGGCAGCCTCATCCCCATGCCTTCTTGTGAAAGTAAGAAGGGGGATGGGGATGGCCAAATACGAGATACGATCATTATTCAAGGCATAATTGATATGCTGCTCCGCACACCGAAGGGCCTTGTTATTATAGACTTCAAAACCGATAATGTCACTGCTAAAATAGTCTCCGAGCGTGCCGAGCTTTATCGCCAACAGCTAAACCTCTACAGCCGCGCCGCCTCAGCCATCCTCAAAACCGAATCCATCGCCAAATGGCTCTATTTCCTGACCCCAGCTTGTCCGTTTGAGCTCAGGTAGGGTGGGGCTTGCCCCACCGTTTTGCTACCTGTTCCTCTGATAACCTGATACCCCATTCTCTAATTCTCCAATTCTCTAATTTGCTAATTCTCTAATCCGCTAAGCTCCTGATACCCTGCTTACCTGATACCTACTACCTGTTCCTCTGATAACCTGATACCCCATTCTCTAATTCTCCAATTCTCTAATTTGCTAATTCTCTAATCCGCTAAGCTCCCGATACCCTGCTTACCTGGTGCCCTCTACCTGGTCCTCTGATAACCTGATACCCCAATCTCTAATTCTCTAATTCGCTAAAAATCTCTTGCAATTCCCGCTGTACTAATGTAATTTTCACACAGGCGAGCAACGAAGTGAGACATCTTAGATATGTGCCTTTTATTAACGGCTTTGGAGCGATGAACAAAAAACGTCGGCGGTCCTGAATTGTGTGGAAAAGGGGAAAATCATGAGCGATAGTCAAATAATCGATCGGTCCTTGGTAGTTGTTTTTGACCTCGAAGGATTCTCAAGGAGGAGTAATCCCGAACAGACACGTCTAGTCAAGCGCTTCGTCGAGATCCTCGATGAGCAACTGGAAGCGTTGGCGTCTTTCGCTCCAGACGCATTCTCGACGGGTGACGGTGCTATTGTATCCCTTGGTCGTGGATGTACCATAGACAAATCTGTGGTTAGGTCTTTTCTGGACTTCGTTATCACCTTCATGTCCCTTCTGCTCAAAGAGGGTGTTGTCATCCGTTCCGCGGTACATTATTCCGAGAGGGACAGCGTAATACCAGTTGGTGATTCCAAATTCATTAGGGGCGAGTATATCCAGATCGGTGATACTATCAACATATCTACACGCATCCTGACTTTCTGCGAGCCCCGCGAGCTTATGGTATCACAGAGTTTCCACAGACTTCTGCAGGACGTGGACCTTGAAGGCCTGCACAAGTTCCATGAGAATCAAGAGTTCGTGACGAAGCATCACACACCTTTGAGGACGTACACATATGACCCTCCAGAGGTAGATCGCAATTACTTCTACTGTCCGGACTCCCCATGGCATGCCTACAAGAGATATTCTTATTTCCCGCCCGTTGAGACGCAAATACTTCAGTACTTCATGGACAATGGTCTTGGTACAGAGCTGGAGACCGTGATTTCGAATGCGTACGATTCTTGGAGGTTTTTGAGCGATACACGTAGTTTCCTTTCGTGGAATACCGTACTTGGAGTGCTTTGTCAACTCGAATACGATCCGGCCGACACAGTATACGTGCTTTCCCGAAACGATATCAAGGGTTTCTGGGAACAGAAGCAGAAAGAGCGCTATCTTAAGTATCTTAAGACTAGAACCAATGACAAATGCCCGTATATCAATCAGACTCGTGTCATAGTCTACGATAGCTCTCGCTTCGGTGATAGTGAGGAAATTGCTCCTCCCGGTGATGTATACTACTCCCTTGAGGACTTACACAAAACCGACAGCCTTTTCTTCTTCCCTTCGGACTTGTTGGAGGTTAAGTATCCAAAGCTGGCAGCACTTCTTTTTGGATTTACTCTCTCGCGATCCCATAGATATGCGGTTATACCTATTCCTGCTCCGGAGGGCATACAAGCACAACAGTTTTGGCCTGACCGGATTCAGCAGCTATTAGCCAGCTATGATAAGTACGACGAGTCCTATGGCCCTATGAAGGCTATAATCACAGCCAACCCGACTTACATCTCAGAGCTCATTGGCCAGATGGAGAAGTTGCTCAGAGATGTAGACACTCACAGAGCTAAGTAGAGCATATGAAGTTTCTGCAAGATCTGTAGAAATTGGAACTAGTAAGACTAGGAACAGTCAAGAATGTTGATGCATTTGGCAGATTAAGAAGAAGCAGGCCGAAGCTGCAAATGAATTCGTATAGCTTTTTGTGTATAGCGAGGAATTAAATATATCCGCATGCACCTTTTTGAGTTGTAATGGGCAGTCAGCGCAAGCTCTTATTCATTAGAGAATGACAATTTTTATAACCTTTCAACATAGTCATATTACATACGTATAGTAAAATTGCGTACGTAAAGCGCGTACGCGCTTTACGTATGCCTGCGAATTAAAATTGTCCGCCTGCCCCACAAGTGCATGTTTTTTTTCAAATGATGAAGGATTATTGATTATTTACCTCCGCGCAATCCGTGAAATCCGCTAAATCCGTGTAACTTGTGCCCGCGCAGGCGGGTATCAGTGGTTAATTTCACTTGATTTTTGTTTGAAAATATGTTAAAATACCCACCTTGTTAGCTTGCCTCTAAACTAAGGGGCCAAAAGGCTAACGCGAACCGCCAGCAGGCCCAGCATAGGAAAACCAATTAACCATTTAACTACTCACAGGCATATAGTATCCAGTATTGAGATTCGATGTTTCTTTTGAACCTTTATATTTCGGTAATTGGTATTTGTTTCGGATTTCGAAATTCGAGTTTATGCGAGATACTCTTCACAGTCTATCATCTGTCTTCTGCCATCTGTCTTCTGTTATCTGTTTTAAACAAAACAAACCCAATCTTGTCCGCCGTAGGCGGATTACAGATGAACGTAAATATCTTTTCAAAAGTGACTTATGAGAATTTATGCGATTGGACATTTAGTGAAAACAAACCCAATCAAACCCAAAACAAACCCAATTCAAACCCAATTACCGAAAGGCCAAAAATGAACGTAAATATCTCTTATACAATGGATTACAGCAATAAAACCGCCTTCAGACGGATAACAAACAAACCCAATTCAAACCCAATCAAAGCTTGTCCTGAGTTAGCCGAAGCCCTGAGCGTAGCCGAAGGGGGCAGTCGAATAGGCCAATCTTGTCCGCCGCAGGCGGATTCCGATTATCCTTGTGTTTTTGAATTGGCTGTGTATAATCTCGTTCTCCGTAATGGTAACGTAATGCACAGAATGCCTAACGGCAGAAATTTTAATGGAGAATATATAAAATGGCAGATGCACCGAAGGCAAATGCGGTAGTCGGGCAATCAGGTGGGCCGACCGGCGTTATAAACGCCTCTCTGGTCGGCGTTATCGAAGAGGCTAATAAACATCCGCAAATCCAGAACCTCTATGGCGCCAAACACGCCGTAGTCGGAATGGCCAAAGATGACTTTATCGATTTGAAGAAGCTCTCAGCCGATACGCTCGAATTGGTAGCCGCTTCGCCCTGTTCGGCCCTCGGCTCCAGCAGGGATAAGCCGGATGAAAAATATTGTGCTAAGATTCTTGAGGTCTTTAAGAAGCGCAATATCAGATACTTTTTCTACATCGGCGGCAACGACTCAGCCAATACCGCTCACATCCTCAAAATGGTGGCCGACAATGAGAACTTTGATATTCGGGCGTTTCACATCCCCAAAACCGTCGATAACGATTTGCTGGTTACCGACCATTGTCCGGGCTATGGAACCGCTGCGAAGTTCGAGGCCTGTGCCCTGATGGGTGATGACCTGGATAACCGAACCTTGCCGGGCGTCAAAATCGATGTGATTATGGGCAGACACGCCGGCTTTCTGACCGCTGCCACCGCATTAGGTAAGCAAAGGGATGACGATGGTCCTCATCTGGTATATGTTCCAGAAAGGCCGGTTTCGATGGACAAGTTCCTTGCTGATGTCCAGGCCGTCTATAAGAAGCTCGGCCGATGTGTCGTTACGGTCAGTGAAGGAATCTGTGATGCTGATGGAATTACCTGGGCCAAAAAATTGGCCCAGGGAGTTGAAACCGATGCGCACGGGAATATACAACTGTCCGGCACGGGCGCTTTAGCTGACTTTTTAGCAGGACAGGTAAAAGACAAGCTCGGTATAAAGCGCATCCGTGCCGATACCTTCGGCTACCTGCAGAGGAGCTTCCCAGGCTTGCGTTCAGAGGTGGATGCGCGTGAGGCCCGATGGTGTGGGCGTCACGCCGTTCAGTATGCTATGACCGAAGACAGCGGCTCGGTGGCAATAAAACGTCTCGGCAACGGTGCTGATTATAAGGTCGAATTATTCCGCACCGAGCTTAGCAACGTGGCTGAAAAGACCAAATCAATGCCGGATGAATTCATTAACGCCGAAGGCAATGGCGTTACCGATGCCTTTATCGAATATGCAATGCCATTGATAGGCGACCTGCCAAAGACCGAATATCTGGCCGGTTATCCCAGAGTTTGAAAATGTTTGGCAACTTTTATTTTATGAAGGGATATATGCGGGGATGGGACGAAAAAATTTTCCTGTTTTGATTTTGTTCTTTGTAATAACTGCTGCATTTGCTGCGGGGCCGTCGTATAAATCTGATTCGATAAGTACGGCACTGGCCGGTGTTGTTGCACGCAGTGTAAAGGACTTCGGGGCGGCAGGGGACGGCAGGGCGGATGATACCGCCGCCATAGAAGCAGCAGTAAAAGCCGTCACTGGTGCTGTCTATTTTCCAAAGGGAAATTATCGTATCACACGTACTGTCGTTGTGGACCTGAATGTGTGCGATAGAACTTCGCTGGTCGGGGACGGCACGGCTACAATTATAATGGCAGGGCAGGGGCCGGCGTTTCATTTTATCGGCACTCACGAGGGAACCGGCGACCCCGACAGTGTTCGTGACCAGGTCTGGCAGCGCCAGCGGATGCCGGTTATCACCGGACTTGAAATACGCGGCGCTCATCCGGAATCAATCGGCCTGCGCTTGGAGAAAACCATGCAGGCCACACTTACTGAACTTCTAATCCGACGCTGTAAAATCGGCGTTGAGCTGGTAAAGCGCAATCGCAATTTGTTAATCGGCCACTGCCATATCTATCACAACAGGCAGGTTGGAATTGACTTCAACAATGTGAACCTGCATCAGGCAATCATCGCGGATAGTCATATCAGCTACAATCCGGTTGCTGGAATCCGGCTGTTGGGCGGCGAAATGCGAAATTTCCAAATGGTCGGCAATGATATCGAATATAATTACGACCCCAACAGCCAAAGCTCGGCAGATATTCTGATTGATATGACAATACCCGGCAGCTCGTTCAGGGAAGGCACAATAGTCGGCAATACAATCCAGGCCATACCCAGTCCGGGCGGAGCCAATATCCGCTTTCTGGGCGGTGAGAATCTCAAAGTTGGTGGTCTTCTGGCCATAACGGGAAACCTTATCGGCAGTCAAACGCACAACATCCATTTAGTCAACTGCCGCGGCGTTTCTATCTCCGGCAACTCCCTTTATAGTGCCGCCGAGCATACTCTCTGGCTCGAAGACTGCGCGAACATCGTAGTCGGCAATAATAACATCGACTGGAATCCCGACCACAAGAAAAAATACCTCGTTGACGGAATTCTTATTGACCGCTGCAAAGGAGTTACTCTCTCGAGCACGATTATCGAGAATAGTTTTCAGGGTTCTTCGCAGACTGGCGGTGCCGTCGATGTCAAGGAAAGTCAGGATGTCTCAATCGTGAACTGCCAGGTTCTGGATTTCAGGTTCCGGGGCATTACGTTGACCGACGCCGTGCAGTGCCGTGTTACCGGCTGTTCAGTAATTGAGCGCCGAGTCGAGCCGATGAAGGGAGCGTCGATTCAGTTAACAAGCGGCCGAGACAATCTAATTGCTGACAATATTATAAATCACGGCGGACTTTCAATCGCTGAGGGTGCTGCAACTGTCCGTGGCAATCTCGAAGTAGCAGGCACCAACTAATTCCAAATTTATTGAGCCGTGTTTGCTCTTTTTCCTGATGGATTTTCCAGGTTCACCGGACGGATTTCTGTAAAGTGCTTCCACTTTGCTTCGATAGCTTCCTTGTCTTTCATGTCGCTGTGAATATACAGCCCGTAGCGAAGATGCAGAGGCTCATTCGGCTGAATCTTCCTGGGTCCATCGAATGTTAGAGAAGCTCCCATCCAGCCATCATTTCGGACGTGGAAATAGGTGGGAAAGTTCGGGTTGTCCGGATGGTCAAAGAGCGTAATGCCTTCCAGTTTTTCATTTGTAACAGCGCCTGTATAATCAACCCATCTGGCTCGTTTCCAGAGAACCTCTTTCTCGTTGACAGCTCCTTCGGAGTTGCGAATCTTCCCGCCGCCGTCGTTGACGCCTATGGTTTTGGCCATTCGGACACCGAGCATTCCAAAAGGGGTTTTTCCGAGTGTAACCGTTGATTCTTTGGCCTTGAATTCCATATCGATTATCAATAACCATTCGGAATCCGGCAGCAGAAGTACTGTTACACGGCGTGTTTCTAAAAGCAGGACTTTACCTTCGTTGGTTAGCCATTCATTTTCTGTGATTATGGATGAACGTTCGCCGACATCTTCAAATTTAACGATGCGTTTATGGCGAATTTTTCCGCCGCCGCTGTCGCTCCAGAAGCTTATTCCATCAATATCATTGTGAGAAATCCAGACCGAATTATGGTGGCTGTGTGATTCCGGGTCGTGCGGGTGTCCCATCCGTGTGAGTGAATAGCTTGAAGGGCCGATTACAGGGAACAGAAAAGGCCGATGAAGGCCGGGCCCGAAATGGTATCGGGTAAGCTCCACGCCGTCGCGCTGAAAAGAGGCCTGATGGTAAGGCATCGGTATGACCTGCATACGCGGAACCGGCTTTGGGTTTGGCAGCGCATCTTGCGTCTGTAAATTTGTACCGATTAGGAATGTTAATAAAAAGAGAACATTTGCAGTGGACATAAAGTTATACATAGTCAAGCCCTTTCGCTTTTGTTGAGTGGGCTGAAAAAGAGATTTTCTTGTCCGGTTAATCAAACAACGCTTCAACAAATGTGTTAGGTCGAACTTTACAATATCTTCCGGCTAATCGCATGAGCTGGCAAAATCAGGCGAACGACGAATATACCGCCAGGTTGTGTCTCAGCAAAGGTGTTACCACCTAATGCTCTAACGAGCCTTTGAACCAGAGCAAGTCCTAAGCCGCAGTGAGTTCCTGTATCTGAGCGTGATGAGTCGTGCCGCCAGAAACAATCGAATATTTGTGAGACTTGCTCATTAGTAAGGCGGCAGCCGGTGTTAGAGAAGGCGACTTCCACGGAATCATCTATTCGACAAGCCCCGCCCGTCGAAGACGGGACGGGGCGAGCTGTTGTCCGGATTTGACCGCCTTCATCGGCGTATTCTACGGCGTTGTCCAGAATGTTCGACAGGACGATGGAGAGGTTCCGGCGGTCTGATTCACAGGTAACTTCAGGTTCGATGTTATTATCGAATGATATTTTGCGTTCGAGCGCCTTGTCTGAAAACGGCCGCCAGCATGAATTCACGAGCTCGGCCATTTGAATCTGCTCGGTGTGGAAGCTAATTTGTTGAGCATCCAATTTGGCGAGTATCAGCAGATTGTTAACCATTGTCTGCATGTTTTCTACTATAGCGTGACAATCGGAAAGCACTCTTTTATACTCGCCATTGTCACGGGTGCGTGCCAGGGTTACCTCAATCGTGGAGCGTAATCCAGCCAGGGGCGTTCGTAATTCGTGGGCGACATCAGCGTTGAACCGTCGTTCTCTATTGAACGAGGCCTCCAGCCTGGATAACAACTCATTAAGGCGGTTCTTGATTTGAATTATTTCTGTAGGAACATGCTCAGCGGTGATTCGAGTTGTAAGGCTGTCTTCTTTAATGGATGCGATTTCGGCAGTGATGGCGTTCAAGGGGCGAAGGCCCTGTCGGACCACAAAAGAAGCGATAAAAACAGATAGAGCAACTGTCACACCAGAGGCTACTATGAGAAGCCATTGGAGGAAGTACAATTGGCGGTGCAGATCGCTGGCATCTCGTGCCACCACAAGGGTAAGTGTCTGCTGTTTTGCTCGCTGTTTGTCCTTGTTGCGTTTGTGCTCTCTGTCACGTTCGGATTTCTTGACACCCCTCGGCTCAAACTTCAGCCCGACGGCCCGTAAAGGCCTTCCGTTTTTTTGTAATGTTCGAAAAACCGGCACGTCGAGAGGGCCTTCAAACCTTAAAAGGTCATCTGTACCTAACGAAGGAGACCTCATTACCACGGTGCCTTTGTGCCACAGTTGGTAGTAAGTAGGACGTTCTGTCCTTTGGAACTCCTGCATATATTCGACATCAAGCTCTAAGTCAATCTCGCCATCGTTCAGTTCCGCCGACGCCGCTAATATCTGTGCTGTAGATGTCAGTGATGCATCAGACTGATTAATTAAGGCACGCCGAATCATGGAGTAAACTATGAGACTAAAGACGGTCAAAAGCAGCAGAATTCCGATAATTACACCGATGATTAAGCGAATTCGGAGTGAATACTTCACGGTTGTACCCCTAAGGAATAGCCGCGACCGCGGATAGTTCTAATCAAGGAAGGTTTGCCTGGCTGTTCGATTTTTTTTCGCAGATAACCAATATACACATCCACTACATTACTTGATGCGGTGGATTTAAACTCATAGATGTGCTCCCATATATCTGTGCGGGATATTGTTTGTCCGGCCCGCATGGCCAAATATTCAAGAAGAGCATATTCTCTGGGTGTAAGCTGAATTTCCTCTCTACCTCGCCAAACTCTCTGTGAGGCGAGGTCGATGCGCAGGTCCTCAATATTGATGCAAGGATTCTTCTGGCTGTAGCTTCGACGGAGTAGTGCACGGACGCGCGCAAGCAGCTCTTCGAAGGCAAACGGCTTGACCAAATAATCATCGGCGCCGAGGTCCAGGCCGGTTACGCGGTCTTGTAGTGTGTCTTTGGCCGTCAGTATCAGGACATGGGATTTTCGGCCTTGAGCTCTAATTTTTTTGAGGATTTCGAGGCCGTCCATACCTGGCAGCATAAGGTCAAGGATGATGACATCATACTCATTACTCATTGCATACCATAGGCCCTCCTGGCCGTCGGCAGTGGTGTCCACTGCGAAACCGGCCTCCCGCAGCCCCTTCGTGAGGGATTGCTGCAAAGGCAGATAATCTTCTATAAGCAATAAACGCATCTCAATACCTGCTTTTTACAATTTTCAATTTTCGATGGCACCCTGATGCATGACTACGATACGCGTACCGATTTCCGCTGCTTCTTCCTTGTTATGGGTAACATACAGCAGCGTAAATCCGATTTCATTTTGGAGTTTGAGAATCTCGCGTCGCAACGTAAGGCTTAGCTCATAATCAAGACTGGAAAGCGGTTCGTCCATCAACAAAGCATTTGGCTTCAATATCAGTGCCCGAGCCAGAGCCACTCGCTGCTGCTCACCTCCTGAGAGTTGAGCTGGCTTTGAGTCGGCGTAGGCCTCCATATGCACGAGCCTTAGCATGTTTATGATTGCTTCTCTGCGCTGGTTGGCAGATACACCTTGGGCTTTTAGTCCGAAATCAAGGTTGCCTTGAACCGTTAGGTGTGGCCAGAGAGCCAAGTCTTGGAAAACCATTCCCAAGTGACGCTTCTCAGGCTCAATGCGATTTTTGCCGTCACTGGCAATAACTTTGCCATCGAGCTTAATTTGACCCTTGTCGGGTGGAATGAAACCAGCCAACAATCGCAAGATGGTTGTTTTGCCACAGCCGGACTGGCCGAGAATGACCAATCGTTCTGCCTTGGCAACCTCCAGCGAAAAGTCGCGTACTACCGCACGCCCGCCGTAGAACTTGTATACTGATTTAAAACTTATCCTCGTCACCTAATCTTTTTCTCCTAAATGTACATACAAGAACACCCAGAGGTAGCAGTGTTCCTACAACCATGATTATGCACAGTGCAGCTATAAGGTCGGATGGTCCATTTGCCATCAGCGTAAACGTTCGAACGGGAAAAGTATCGTGACCGGGAGGGTAAACTAACATAGAAATCCCTGTATCTCGTAGACAGAAGATATATGCGATTAGCCAACCTGCTAATAGCCCATCCTTTGCCAGGGGTGCGACGATCAGGAAGAGGCGCCGTATCCATCCGGCACCGACTATCTGAGCCGCCTCTTCCATAGAGGCTGGAATCTGTGCGAGCGCAGAGACCGTTGTTCGGCTGGTAAGGGCACAATACTGAGCAACGTAGCCCGTTAATATGATGACGGGCGTGGCATAGACGAAATTCGTTGCCGGTCTATTCCAGAGGAGGACAAGCCCGATGCCGATAACGGTGCTCGGCAGCGCGAAGAAAAAGACGGTCAGCGAATCGACGCTCAACCACAGTGGTATTGCTTTGTTATGGATGAGGTAGCCACAAAAGAATCCAACCAGGCTCAACAACGATGCTCCCATCGCTGCGTACAGCAGGCTCCGGGCCAGACTATCGCCGGCACGCTCCAGGGCTTGTCTGTATGTATCAAGAGTCATTGATTTTATAAGAAGTACTGATAACGGCAGAACAACAATAATCAGACACAATAATCCTACAAGCCCTGCGAATCCGGCCCGAAAGCGGTCCAGCCCGACTGTTAGCATTTCGCTGCCTTGCGAAGCCAATTGGACCCGGTAGGTTTTCTTCCTCAGAAATAGCCTTTCTACTATCAGTGCCAACAACGTGACTGCTGCCAGCGGAACGGTCGCCGCGGTTGCGGTTCTAAAGTCATAAAAGGCAGAGAAATGGCTGAACGTCTCCACCGGAAATACATTATACCGCAGATAGTGCGGAACTCCAAATTCGCCCAGTGCCAGAAGGAATACCAGCAGAGAGGAAAGCAAGACACCAGGCAGAATGAGAGGAACTGTAATGCCTTTAATTACACCGAACCACCCTGTCACGCTTCTGCCCGCTTCTTCCCAACGGGGGCTGATTGACCTTAGAAATGCGATGGTCAAGAGCATCACGACCGGCATAAAAACCGATGACAGAACTAACACGCATCCGCCAAGTCCAAACAGCAGACGGCTTGTCACAGCGCCGGTGCCAACACCCAAGAGCCTGGACACAAGCCCTTCTCTGCCTAATAGATGGAACCAGGAGATTGCCATTACATAGGGTGGTATGAGAAGGGGGATGGTGAATAAGACGGTAAGACTTCGCCGAAAGGGTATATCCGTCTTACCCAGGAAAATCCCCAAGGGTAGTCCCACAGCGGTGGACAGCGAAGCGGTCAGAAAAGACAGTACAATGCTGTGCCAAAGAAGTACCCATTGCTCTTTCGAATGCAGCAGGCCTCGATACGCATCGAGGCTAAACTGACCATCGACGACAACACTGCGGCCAAACATTGTCAGTAGGGGTAGAAACCCAACTACGACCAGAAGGGCAACTACAGATATAAGAACTATATGCTTAGTCATCAGAAGCCCATCCACTCTTTGAGATATGGCTGAATTTCCTGCATCTTTCTGGCTACCGCACCATAATCTATCTGCATCACTTTGATTTGGTCGATAGGTTTGACTTCGTCAGGTGTCTCGACGCCGCTGTGCAGAGGGATCTGGGCACAGTCGGCAAAGGCCAGCTTTCTCTCGGTCTGTTGAGACAGCAGATAGTCGATGAGTTTCTTGGCATTGTCAGGATGCTTGGCGCCTTTGATCAGGACTACGACATTGGGAATAATCAGACAACCGATCTGGTCTTGTCTTTGATCGGGATATACCATTTCTATGGATTTGCCCTGCTTGATTCGGTTGACTGCATCGTCGCTATCCACAAGACTAAAATCAAACTGACCGGAGGCAACAAAGTCGGCGCTCTCTCCGTTGCTGGTCGATACTGCAACGTTGGTGTTCTTCATATTCTTCATAAAAACACTTGCTTTGTCATCTCCCCAGATAGTAAAAAGCGCCGCTATTTCGACGGTGGTTGTGCCGAAGAGAGGATTGGCGATAACAGCCCTGCCTTTGTACTTCGGATCAGTGTAGGCAAGGATTGAATCGGGTTTTTGCTGCGCTTTCTTATTAACAACAAAAACTCTGGCCCGTGCGGAAAAGCCTGTCCAGTAACTTTCGCCGTCTTTGTAAATATCCGGGATTTCCTGGGCGTTCGGTGAGATGTAGGGCGCAGCTATGCCTTTCTGTTTAAGGACTTCGGCCCGGATGGGTTCATTGGCCCAGAAGACATCCGCTTGGGGATTGTCCTTCTCGGCGATGAGACGATTCATCACGCCTGTGCTTTTGGTTTCTTCCGTATCGAAGACCGGCTTAACTTTGATACCGGTTTCTCTCTCGAAATCCCTTAATATTGGTTCTGAGAAGACCTGATCCTCACTGACATAAACTACAACTACTTCTACGTTGGGTGAACCATTTTCCTTGCAACCAAGCCAACATAGTAGAATACACCCAGCTACAAGAAATTTATCCCGATAGCTTTGATCCATAATGAATAGCTCCAACTTTGCAAATTACATTTCGCAATGAACAATACTGCCATATTATCTTCAAAACCGCGCCTTGGCTCAAGTCCAATTCATACGTTGTTGCTTACATTAGAAATCTGGCTTTGCAACTATGTGAAAATCATTAGAAATTAAATTGCATGCCTAAGTAACCCAGAAACTCTGGCTCGCGGCTTGATGAAGAACGAAAGCTTCTACCAACAGCTATAAACAGTGTGTGTCTCTCGCTCAGCTTAAGCCGCCCACCAAGATTGAACAGTAGTTCGTCATTTGCAAAGTCGTCCTCCGTAGTTCCGTATATCTCGGCCAGTAACTCAAGACAGCTGGACACATGATAACCGAAGGCACAACCATATAGCCATTCATTACTGTCATATTCTTTGAAGACATAGCCCAATTCCGGATTGAATGAGATTCGGCCAAAGGATTTTTCAACTTGGCATGGCAAGACAAATTCGAGACCTCGTTCGACCAGGCCTCTGGACACAGTAGAGCTTGAATTTGGAAATGCTAATTGAGGATAGATAGACATATCAATCCCCTTACGCTGCTGGTCAAGAAAACGCCACTTCAAGCCAAATTCGGAACGACCCAGTCCATTTTTTGTTCCCTGTTCGGACTTATCCAGTACAACCCATGGCACTTCATACTTTAACTGGATCCGTTCACCCAAACCGTAGTTGATATCGAGAATCGGGGTTTCGTATGATTTCTCTGTTCTGCGGTTCTGGGCTGTGAACGCTATGTTTATCTCCCAATTACCGTCGCCCGGCGTACCGGGGTCATCGGTCAGCAATGGAGGACCGCCCTGGGCCCACAATGTCTGTCCGCAGTACACAAGCAGATATAGGATTACGAGTGCGACTGTTGAACCCTGGCGCCCTTCGGCGCAGAATAAATTTTTCCGCCTAATCGCGTCTGACATCAAGAGAACCGATTTACAATTGAGCTACCCAGACTCTTTCATCGCCGACAAAGTGAAAATGACTGTATCAAAACAGAAGGTTTTGGCAATGGTAGTCTGAAGAAGGCTACAGGCTGACCATCCCTAAACCTAGCTTGAGGCTACCACCGCCGATGTACCAATCAGCGAGCTTTCTTATCATTGTCTTTGTTGTCAGCTAATTCTTCAACCTTTATGCTGTCAAAGGCCGTGGCAGCGTCCGCTTTGGTCCACAAGCCCACCATGCCGGGTTCGAGGAAGGTTGAATCCTCTAACTCAATTAGCTTCTTACCATCGAGATTGGCTTCGATCTTCGCTCCTTTGTGTTTGATTTCAATCCTGTGCCATACTTTTGAGTTGGTGTCAGTATCTGACGAAGCCAATTGCTTCCGCCGTCCGTCTTTCACAAAGTACACACGGAAGTTCTTCTCCAGCGGATTCCATCTGGCAATATAATAATTATTGGGATCCTTCGCTCGCCAGATGGGACCACCGCCCTGGTCTTCTTCTCCGGTCATAGCTTTTACCCTGACCCCAATCTGGAGGTCTTTGAAGCTGGTCTTCTTGGCTATCAGCAGATTGAAAGTACTGCCAGTGTTTTTGGTTGCAGTAAGAGAGAGCACATTGGGCGGACTGGGTGCGGATTCGTCCTTGATGACTTCCCACTTGCCCAGCTTGCTTTGACTTCTTGTCTCGGCCGCTTGCCAGCCGTTCGGGACGGAACCGACTTTGTCTTTGTCAAACGTCCACACTTTGTGCTGAGCTGGATCCTTGAGCTCTTTCTTCAACAGCGCGCCAGCTTCGGCGATCTGAAGCTCAAGTATCTTCTCGCCATCAACGACCACTTGAACCTCGTAGACAGTTTGACCATTCGCAGTTTTCATCTCGATTTCATCGATGGTTCCGCCTTTAGCTTCTGCAAGGATGGTAGCCTTGACAGCTTCGGGCACCTGCTCGAGTGAAACCTCTTTCTCTTGTTCTGCAGTTTGCTTACTAGCTACTGCCTCAATGCACAGTGCTAAACCAGCAGCAATTAGCAGACTAATCAGTTTCCAGTTTTTTCTCATTTTTAAGTCTCCTTAATACAAAAACTACAATTCTGTAAAATCTGTGTTTTATTTTTGTTTGGTTTTAGGTGTCTCGTCTATGATGGGGGCCAAATCATGGTCTTCGATATTCACTTGCGGCCATTCGGGGATAAGATTATCAGCCGTCAGCACCCGTGGCGTTATCAAGATTGTCAGGACACTGTGCCGGACTACTGTTTCTTCTTTTATAAAGAGCGGCCCCAGAATTGGAATATCACATAAGATGGGCACTTTTGTTGTGGAACGGCCCATTTCCTGCTGACGCAATCCCCCGATGACAATTGTTTGGCCTTGCTCAACGGTAACTTCCGTGGTGCATTGTCGGGTGGTCTGTTCGGGCAGTCCCGCATCGGGTGTAAAGGTGAAGGTGCCGACCTTAACATCGACAGCGAGACGGATTTGTCCATTGGGCAGCAGCGTAGGTGTAATTCGCCCTTCAGTATCAGCAGAAATATCGCTTTTTTTCATGAGGGTGATGGCTTGGCCTCCCTCCTGGGATGTCTCCTTGAAGAAGTAATTGAGTGTTTTGCGAATCATAATTACTGACTCTTTTCCGCCCATTGCTACGGTTCTCGGGTTTGCCAGAATCGTTGCCTCGCCGTCTTTTACCAGAGTATTGAGGCGAATGAAGAACTCGCGGGGCAGTCTACCCACCCCGCGGTACCACGCTTGTCCCAAGCCGGGGAAAGTGTCCAGGCCGCCAAGCGTTAAATCAGGGGTGAGGTCTCGGATGGCGGCGCCTGCGGGCTGAAAAAAAGCAAAATGAGCTTCGGCATAGGTCCAATCCAGGCCGAGGCTGCGGTTGGCCTCATCGGATAGCTCGATGGCCAGAAAGTCTACGAGGATTTGGGGAGGGGGCGTGTCAACCAGCCCCAAATCACCCTTTAACTCATTTAGCACATCAGACGGCCCTTTGTACAGCAGAAGATTGCGTGTCGGGTTTTGCGTAAAGTATTGGGCATAGCTGGCTGGCAGAGAGGCAACGGCTTCTCCAACCGTCATGTACAACGGCTTGACGGTCTCAGTGACAACTGCCTGAATTTGCACCCCCGCGCCTTCTTGCGAAGGCAAGAGCGGGGGTGCGGCCGGCGGAGGTTCTGCCGGCGGTGCAGCTTCCGCCGGCTGCGGAGCCGCTACGGCCTCTCGCCCTATGGGCGGGCCGACGTGTTGCTCTGCGGAACTGTCAATGAATCGTTCCGGCAAGTCCAAACGATAGACATCTGGCTGAAGTATCTGGTCCTCCTTGCTCACAATGGTTGCTATGGTAAGCAGAATAGAGCGACTATCAGGTGACCATGATATATCTTCGATCTCCTCCTTGTCAAGTTCACCCAATATCACCTTTCGGTCGAGCTGTTCATCGTAAACAAGGATGTCAACAACTGTTTTTTTTCGGACATCATAGAGACTTAGCACCGATAGTGGTTTTTCATATTGGGGCTCTACTGGCCAGTTTCTGATCGTCCTGCGCCAGATAAGAAAAGCGATTTTAGAACTGTCATAGGACCATTTGGCGGACCGAAAAGAGTCAAGGGTAGCCGTTTTTTCCGGGTAGCTTGTCATAATCGGCCAATATCCCCCGTTTATGGGGTCAATCAGATAAAAGGTTGAGATGTCGTTGCCTCGATAGTCAAACCTCTCACCCTCGGCGAGAATCCATCGGCCGTCCCAGGACCAGAAGATCTCATCAATTTCAAGTTGCTTTTCAGTGGCAGGAGAGGTTGCTTTGGTAAGATTGCGTGCCTCGGTACCGTCCGGCCGAGCGAGCCAGCAGTCTGAGCGATCGAGCTGGCGTTCGGTCTGCGTCATGTCGATATTGCTGGTAAAAGCGACCCATTCGCCCGTCGGACTCCATCGTGGTCTGCCCGTATCTATCGACTGTGTGCCAATATCTGTCAGAAGAACGAAATTTCTGCCATCTGGGTCGGACACGGCAATATCATAACGCTCCCCGCTGGCCTCCGAGCGAAAGGTCAGACGTGGCGGCATGGTAAAGCTCCAGCGTGTATGCCGGTTCTGGCCCCGTTCCGGCATTACGTCCCACTTCTTTTTTGTTTGGGTATCGTAGACTGTGACAAACCGTCTTCTGGACGGTCCCCTGCGGGTTTTGAAGGCAATATATCGGTCATCGAGCGACCAGACCGGCCCCTCATCCTCATCCAGATTAAACCGCGGATAGGGTTCACAGGCCATGGCTGTTTTTCCGGTGTTCAGATCGTACACATAGGCTCTGGACTGGCTTTCCGGACTTGGAGAGTTTGCATACAGAAACGCCACCTTATCCCCTGCCCAGGACCATTCGGCATAGTACGGAAAACCGATCTGGGTTATCGCTTCTTCGCCGGAACCGTCTGCGTTCACGATCAATAACTGGCTCTGGGTGCCGCCTGGTATTTGGCGCACAAAAGCGATCAAATCGCCGTGGTAGGCCCAAGCCACGGCCCTTGATTTGCCGTCGTCTGTCAACGGTACCAGAGTAACCCCCTCGGCTATGATTTCGGACAGTCCTACCGAACAACTAAATAGCAAAACCCAGAATATCGAAAACAAGGCACATCGGAATCTCTTACTCATGATAACGTGCATTTAGCAATTCCTCCAACAACGTATTACCGTATAATCTCACCGGCAGAGGACGATTCTCATATCACGTGCGAACGCCTCTAACCACATACGACAAAAAACCGCACTTTTGTCGTTTCTGATTGTTCTTGTCAAGGTCCTATTTGTTGCCGTGGTTATTCTTCTTCCGGTTTTCCCTTTTCGACCGCTTCTTCCACTCGGCGGCCATCGGGCGTCAAAAGCAGTTCGTGCCGACTATCGCCTTTTTGGAACTTGACCTCATAGAGAATCGTCGTTTTCTTTTCAAACGCCAATTCAGTCTCCTTGCCGGCTGCTTTCCTGGCTACGTTCAGCGCCGCTGGCGGGACATTGTCAATGCTTATCTGTTCCTCGATTTCCACCAGGTCGCCGGTAGGCGTGACCAGCACATCCATGTTTGTGCCTGAAGGGGTTTTCCACGAGCCCTCGTAGAAGGTGCTGCCGTGCTCAATTTCCTCGGCGAAGTTAGTGATTTCGGCGCCGGCGGCGAGCTTCTTGAGCGCGGCCAGGGCAGCCGCCGGGACCTGGGCCTCTGTTACCTGTCGTTCGGCTTCGGTGGGCTGGACCGCTTCTGCGGGGGACGCTTGCTTGCCTTGTTCCTTGCCCTTTCTCGCATACGTCGCTACGCACAACATGACCGCAAGCAGAATCATAGCAGTAACTAATTTCCAGTGTTTCCGTCTCATTTTTTGTCTCCTTATTCAAAAAAGTCACGATTTTGCAGCCTGCCACTGTGGTCAGGCCGCCCGAGACGTGTCGGCTTTATCGGCTGCGATATTAGCAGGGCGAAGATGAGAGAATTGTGAGAAAAATAAACTTTTTTAAATTTTTGTAATTTTTAAATCTCCGCGATTGTTAGTCCAAATGATTTCGGTTTAAAATCCTCGTTGGAAATTGATTTTTCGAGGTTTTTCAGTAGGAGAGAATTGAGTTGTTTAAAACCGGATAAAAGGACTGCGACTCTCTCGTAAATTTTTCTTTGTTTGCTTAATCAAACAGTGCTTCTACAAATGTATTCGGGTCGAACTCTGCGATATCTTCCGGCTTTTCTCCCAAGCCGACGAATTTTACAGGTATATCGAGCTGGTCTTTAATGGCGATGACGATTCCGCCCCTTGCGGTACCGTCAAGCTTGGCTAAGAATATTCCTGTAACGTTAATCGCCTCGGTGAACATCTTTGCCTGGGCAATTGCGTTTTGCCCGGTGGTGGCGTCGAGAACCAGCAGGACTTCATTTGGAGCACCTGGGATTTTGCGGGCCACGACATCACGAATTTTTGTCAGTTGCTTCATCAGGTCCTTTTTTGTGTGCAATCGCCCGGCTGTGTCGAGAATCAGGATATCTGCATTTCTTGCGGCAGCAGCCTCACAAGCATCGAAGGCGACGGCTGCCGGGTCGCTGCCGGATTTATGCTTGACGATTTGGACGCCGACGCGTTCAGCCCAGATGGTCAACTGCTCTACCGCGGCGGCACGGAATGTATCGCAAGCGGCAACGATAACCTTCTTGTTGTTTTGGCTCAGTATATATGCGAGCTTTGCGATGCTTGTGGTTTTACCGGTGCCGTTGACGCCGGCGACGAGGATAACGGTCGGGCCGGACTGAGCCAGGTGTAGTTGTCTGTCGAGGTCCGGCCAATAGCTTTTAATGTGCTCTTTGAGAAACGGTACGATATCGTTGGTCTTTGCGATTTGCCTGCTGCGATAAGCTTCACGCAGCTCCGATACGAGCTTATCAGTTGTTTCGACGCCGATGTCGTCGCTTATCAGCGTTTCTTCCAGCTCGTCGAGCAGTTTTTCATCGATGTTTCTGCCGAGACTCAGCACTGACGAAAGTGAGCTGCTGATTTTGTCACGCGTTTTGCCTAATCGGTCTTTGAAGAATCCGGCTGTTCGGGTAAAGATGCCCATAGCAGTCTTTCTCTGGGGTTCAGAAGCTGCGGTAAAACCGCAGGCTAAATATTTAGCCCCACGTTTCACGTGGGGTTTTTACTATTAACACAGTCCTGATAGTATCGGGATTTGTAAAAATTTCAAGACCGGTTAAGATTTAATTTTCCGGGGCTTTCATTGGACAGGGGAAAATTTGCAATTTGCTGTTTTTTGCCGCTAACGGGATAATTTTCTTTGACAAACCGAGCGATTCAAGTTAGATTATCCACTACCGTCCCACGCCGATTGAGCATAAGCTCAAACCTGAGCGGTGTGGGGTTTCGGTCTTTTGAAAATTTTAGAAGCCCATTCTGTGAGGGGGGATGAACGAATTGCAAGATGGGAAACTTTTGACAGGGATGTTTTGATGAGCAATTGATTTTAGTATATAGCATCGATTCACAAAGGATGGTGACGTGGCAGCTCGCGAAGTTGAAGATATTTTCACTGATATAATCGACCGTACAAAAGCTCTTGACCCGGCCAACGCCCGCAAGTGGTTCGACAGTTTAACGGTTTTGCATATGAGCGGCGGTTCACTTGGAATCGGTTGTCCCGATGAAGCAACCGTTCAGTTTTTGCGGGACAATTGTAAAAGCAGTTTCACCCGGGCCGCTCAGCAGGTAACCGGTCATCTTGTTTCGGTATATTTCGAAGTTGAGACGCGCGAAAAACCCCAGAGAAGCTCTACGTGTTTTCAATCCGGACCTAAAGAGGCCGTTTTGCAGAAGAAGAATAGAACCGAGGTTCTGAAACTTCACCCTGATTATACCTTTGATAGTTTTGTCGTAGGGCCGAGCAACCGACTTGCTCATGCAAGCTGTGTTGCGGTAAGTCAGTCGCCCGGAAATACCTATAATCCTCTTTTTATTTACGGCAATTCCGGCCTTGGAAAGACCCATCTTTTGCACGCTGTTTGTTTCGAGGCCCAGCGGAAATCTAACGGTGCCGTGATTCAATACTTAAGCTGTGAAGATTTCGTCAATAGATTTATCAGAGCGATTGAGGAAGGGAATTTGTCCGGTTTTCAAAGCCAGTTTCGCACTGTCGATATGCTGGTAATCGACGATGTTCAGTTTCTGCGTGAACGCGAGCACAGCCAGGAGGAATTTTTCCACACCTTTAATGCCCTTTACAACAACGGCAAACAAATCATCCTGAGCGCTGACAGCCCGCCGGTGAAGATTCCCTCACTCGAAGCACGTCTTATCAGCAGATTCAATTGGGGTTTGGTTACAAGAATCGACCCGCCGAGCTATGAGACACGAGTTGCAATCGTGCAAAAGAAGGCGCATCTTCGGGGCCTGCGAATTTGCGATGAAATAGCAGAATACATCGCCCGTAAGTTTCACGCAAACATCAGGGAATTGGAAGGTGCATTGACGACCATTTATGCTGTGGCGACTACCACGGACAAAGTAATCGACCTCGAATTAGCTCAGAGGGCTCTGGAAGGCCAGATTAAAGCGTCAGTCAGGCATATAAGTATCACAGATATTATTGAAGTTGTAACGAGCCATTTTGACGTTCGGCTTGCCGATTTGCAGAGCAAAAAGCGCAGCCAGAGCATTACTGAGCCGCGTCAGATTTGCATGTACTTAGCCAGAAATTTAACCAAGCACAGCCTCGAAGAAATTGGGGGTCATTTGGGAGGCCGAGACCACACTACGGTTATGCACGCCTGCAGCAAGATAAGCCAGGCCGAAAAATCCGACCCTAAAATGCATGCTCTATTGGGTGAATTGACAAAACAAATCACACAAACGCCGCAAGCGTGAATACTCCATAAGACAGTCGTTTTTGCAATGGCTAAAAAATCATTTTTGCGATAACATAATACGTATATCGTCTTGTGGGTGTGTGTTGAGGTTTTTGTATGTGATGTGCTTATTCGGCAGATTCGATGGGACGTTCGACATACTCAATATGCTAAGAAGCGATAGCAAATTGGCGAACAGGGAGAAGAAAGTTTGGCGTTGGAAAAAAACACAAAGCAATCACTTCGATTAGCTCTGATTGCATCGGAACATACAGTTTCCGAATACTCAATATTCTTGGAACATCTGTTGGTCGGCTTGGCGGACGAGTCGATACCTGTGGCTTTGGTCTGTCCGCCTGGCTTTGATGCGGACTCTGTGCTAACCGGCGCCGCTGAGGTTATTATCCACCCGGTTTTTGAATTGCCGTTGACCGAGCATCTAAATAGAAGGCTGCTTGTCGAACGGCTTGCAAAATTCAAGCCTACTGTTTTGCACTGTCTTTGTGAAAGCAAAGCATTACTTACAAAGCGGTTGGCTCGTCAATTGGATTTGCCTTATGTGTTGATGGCTAATTCCCTGCTGAAAGGTTTGGTTCAGTTTTCTGTTTCATCGAGACTTTGTGCAAAAATCATTACCCCGGCTAAAAGTATCGCTGCTGATATTGCCGGTGCCTTTCCTCGCTTTGCCGAGCGAATTGAGCAGATAAATATCGGTACTTTTGTGGCCGAAAGCATAAGATGTTTTTCCGAGCCTTCTCGCTCCGTGACTATTGTTATGACTGAACCTTTGGATAGTGCGGATAGCTTCGAGAATTTATTTGCCGCGCTCAGGCACCTGATGATTGAGGGGTATGAATTTATGATGGTTGTAACCGGCGGCGGACGGGCCGAAGGGCAACTTCGGAAATTGCTGGCTGCACTTGGTCTTTTACAGACCATTACTATTGTTCCGAGATTAAGGCCTTTGCGGTCGGTTCTTTCCGCAGGCGATATTTTTATACAGCCTCAGCCTAACTTCGCCTTTAATCCTTTGTTATTGGAGGCGATGAGTGTCGGCTGCGCAGTCGCGGCCTGTAAAGGCGGCGTAGATGATTTGATTATTGAAGACCAGACCGCCGTGGTTTTTGACCCGAATGATGAGCTTAGTATAGTAAGAACGCTGCAGCATCTGTTAGGCAGGCGCGACTTCGCACGTAAAATCGCCAAAGCCGCGCAGCAGTATTTAAAAGATAATCACACGGTCAGCAAGATGGTTTCCGCAACCTTCCAGACCTATCACGATGCACAACAGTGGCTGAAAGGATGAAGGTATTTTTAGCTTAGCAGGCCGTAGTCTTTCAATGTTTGTTCGAGGATGACTTTTTTATTTTCTTCCAGCGGCGTCATCGGGAGTCGTAATTCTTCCGAGGCCATATTCAGTATTGCCATTGCCGCCTTGATTGGTATGGGGTTGGTTGCTAAGGTAAGCATGCTTTTGCACAGCATAAACAGTTTTTTGTGCCATTTCAGGGCTGAGACAAAATCACCTTCGAGGATTAAATCGGTCATTGCTTTGACATCGGCAGGTACAATGTTAGCCACTACGCTGATGACGCCTTTGCCGCCGACTGAAGCCAACGGCAGTGTTAGGGAATCGTCTCCAGATATAATAGTAAGGTCGCAACGGGTCATAATTTCGCTGGCCTGGTCGAGGCTGCCGCTCGCTTCTTTGATGGCGACGATATTTTCAAGCTCAGCCAGACGGGCGATAGTTTCCGGTGTCATACCGGCTCCGCATCGGCCAGGTATGTTGTACAATACTATTGGCAGGTCAACCTCTTCTGCTATCGCCTTGAAATGCTGGTAAAAACCCTCCTGGGTAGGTTTGTTATAGTACGGCCCAACCTGCAACGTCGCATCAGCACCTACCTTTTTTGAGAATTCTGTCAGCTCAATCGCCTCGGCGGTGCTGTTTGAGCCTGCGCCTGCAATTACAGGGACCTGTCCGCTCACAGTCTTGACGACTCTTTCGATGACCTGTTTATGCTCAGCGTGACTTAAAGTAGGGGATTCGCCTGTCGTTCCAACCGGCACTATCCCGTCTATGCCGCCCTCCAGTTGGAAATCAATCAGCTCATCGAGCGTTTGAAAATCGATTTTTCCATCCTGAAAAGGCGTAATTAACGCCACCATTGCCCCTGTAAACATTTTGGTCTCCTAAATGAAAGTGCCGAAAGTGTAAAATGCCTGAAGTGAGATGAAATTATAATCCATAACCTTAGGCACTCCAAATTTTAGTTCACTTTAGCTCACTTCTCTTTTTTGTATATTAGCAGTTAATTACTTCATTCTAACCTTGAGCGCTGAATTTATCTATCAATTTTATCATTTCGGCTGTTGCCTGCCTTATGCCGACGAATATCGCCCGTGCTATAATGCTGTGGCCGATGTTGAACTCGCAAAAATCTTTGATGCGTGCCACGCCTGCAATGTTGCGATATGTCAGGCCGTGACCTGCGTGAACCACAAGCTTGTTTGCCATTGCCAGGTCTTTGCCGGCTTCCAGCTCGCTCAATCTTTTTTTGACAGCTCCTTGACTTTTGGCGTTTGCGTACATACCGGTATGCAGCTCGACTGCGTTACAGCCGGTCCGGGCCGAGGCGAGGATTTGCTCTTTTTCGGGCGCGATGAAGGTGCTCACAAGAATGCCTTTTTTGTGCATTCTTCTGACAACCTCGGCAAGGCGTCTTTTGTATCTGGCACAATCCAGGCCACCTTCGGTAGTCAGCTCAGCTCTTTTTTCGGGGACCAAAGTTACCTGGTCCGGCTGAATTTCTTCGGCGATTTTGACTATAGGCTCAGCCATACACATCTCAAGATTTAATTTGCATACGACTGTTTCCTTTAACAGCCGAACATCACGGTCGCAGATATGGCGTCTATCCTGGCGCAGGTGGATGGTGATTCCGTTTGCGCCGGCCAATTCGCATTCGACCGCTGCCCATACAGGGTCAGGCTCGTCTGTCCTGCGGGCCTGCCTGACAGTCGCAACGTGGTCGATATTAACATTCAGCACAGCCATTTTTCTTGCCCTCAATAGACCCTGGAAATTATACCCTCGCGGTGGTTTCTATCAAGGAATATTTATAGGGTAACCTATCGACGCAGCTTTTTTAAATATTATTATAATCATCACAATACAAACCAGAGCATAGAGTAATCTTGGCAGCCATCGAGCAAATTCAGTGAACAGGTGCTCGGCTCTGTCGCCGGCAATTTCAGCTATCTTATCAGCCATTTTGTCGAGCTCGCCGATTTGTTCGCCGGTTTGCCAAAGGTTAAGATACTCCGGAGGTAATCTGCGGGAAAATCCATCACAGGTAATATTTCCGGCTGCTGCACTTGCTGCGCCTCCTTTAAATAAATCGGATATCACTACGTTACCTGTTAATCCTGGCGCTTGTGCGGCACATTCTGTTATTGGCACACCTGCTTTATAGAGCATATTAAATCCTCTGCAATACCGACATATCGAGAGCTGCCGAACCGCCTGACCTAAAATTGGAATTCTCAGTATCAGAGCATCCAAAAGTCTGCGAAAAATGCCTTTATCTGGAATGGAGTGATAAAAGGTCAAGGTTATTCCTATAAGAAGATAAAGGGAACCTAATGTTGTTACGACCTTCGTTATGTATTCAGTTATACTGATTTCGCTTAAAACCATCGAAGGCAGGGGAACAATCACTATCATAATATGAAAAATCAGCAGTGGTAGAATTAGTCTTGAGATGAGAATCCTTTTTATTCGGTTACTAAACTCATACCATTTGGAAAGCATCTTGAAACAATTGGGCAATTCGCCCGAGAGCTCCGCAGATTTTACCAGCATTATATCCAGCCTGGCAAAAACCTTAGGATATTTGGCCATCGAATCTGCAAGGGTATTGCCCTGGGAGACTGATTTACCTAAGCTGGAGAAAATTTTTTTCAGGTGCCCTTGCAATCCTTCCTTAACTATATCAAGCGACTTTAGTATCGGCAGCCCTGCGTCGAGCAAAACTGCCAGGCCGTGATATATTATTGCAAGTTTACCGCTCACGATGAGCCTCTTTTGTATCCGCAATAATGCGTTGAAAGTTTTATGCTCAGAAGTATCCTTTTGATTGTATCAGTACGGCGGTTTACATCAATAAATTAAACCGGTAAAATATTGCGGGATTTTTCCTTTTTTACAATAATCTGTTGATTCGTTTTGAATTTGTATTATATTTTATGAAGGTGTGACGATTGTTGCAGTGTATTGATTATTGAAATTTTACGAGGGATTAACTATGAAGCTTAAGCTCTTATTGGCGTTTGTTCTGGTTTGCGGAACACTTATTCTTGTCTCATGCGAGAGCTTTTCGATTGGTGTGGGGTCGGGCCGCGGGCACAAACACGGACCTCCCCCACATGCTCCGGCGCATGGTTATCGCCACAAATACGAGGGGGTGGAGCTTGTTTACAATTCTGGCCGCGGCGTCTATGTTGTCGTAGATTTTCCCCTCCATTTCTATTTCGATGGCCGCTATTACCGCTGTCGTGAGCCGCACTGGGAAGTGGGCGTCCATATTGACGGACCGTGGGAACCTATATCAGAGGACTTGCTGCCTCCGGGCCTTCGAGCTAAAGATAAGGGCGAAGGCAAGGGTAAATCGAAAGAGCATCCCGGTCGTGGACTTGGCCTTGAAAAGAATAAGTAGTAGCTGGCGTTCTCGCCACTCATCCTCGCATCGAAGTGCGGGGCAAACTCTGTGTGGGATAAACTCCAGAGGGAATCCATCGCGCCGATACGTTTCTGGATTTCTGTTTTCATAGTCGGGTAGGTTTATGATTGCCTATTATTTCTCTGCTAATCTATTTCTTGCCAAATAGCGGTTTTCCTTTTAACATAGTCACCATTACAATTGAAGAAAGTGAATGCTATTGTTACCGGCTCGTGGGATAGTGTATAACAATTGGCAGGCAAATTCTTCACTTCGCTGAGAATGACAAGGTATGTGTCTATGAAATTAAGCTGGGCCAGTCGGATTACAATTCTCAGGATATTGCTGATAGTTCCGTTTGTCAGCTTTATGTTGAAGACAAATGACCCTGCGCTTAGCACCGACGTACGGAACGCAATGCGGTATGTTTCAACCGTCATTTTTTTAGCTATGGCGATAAGCGACGGCATCGATGGCTATTTGGCTCGCAGGAAAAAACAGATTACCAAGCTCGGTGCCTTTCTTGACCCCATTGCCGACAAGCTGCTTATGACCTGTGCGTGCCTGCTGTTGTCTTCGCAGCGTGGGCATGTTGAAGAATTTCTGCTGCCGCCGACGGTTGTGGTTTTGATAATCGGCAAGGACTTGTTTTTGTTGATTGGTTTTACTATTGTTTATCTTATAACCTCACGGATTCATATCGCTCCAGTATTCGTCGGCAAGCTTGCCACAACCCTGCAGTTGTCGATGGTGGCGGGAATTCTGATAGCTCCTGAGGTCTCCGGTGTTTTGCCCGGCTGGATATGGTTTTTGCGGGTTCTCTGGTGGTCGGCTGCAAGTACCGCCATTTTGACAACGCTTATTTACATTCGCAACGGAAGTCGATATATTGAGCAATATGAACAGAGCCTCGCGAACAATAGTTCTTAGCTAATAGTATTTAGAATCAGCGATTCGCATATCGAAACCAAAAACACGGAACTATGAAAAGCACGAAGTACGAAATTCGAAATACGAAACAGATTTAAATGACAAAAATCCAAAATTCAAAACTTTTTGGTCATTTGGACATTTGAGTTTCGACATTGTTTCGGATTTCGACCCAGCAATGCTGGGTTTGGATCGATACCCGCTGTTGGCGGGTCGAAATTCGGATTTATACGATAAGAGATGGCAGTACAATTTAGCGAAATATCGGAGGTTCTGGATGAGCTTCGCCAGGGCAAAATGATAGTCCTTGTCGATGCGGAAGACCGTGAGAACGAAGGCGATTTGGTCTGCGCCGCCGAGAAGGTAACGCCTCAGATAATTAACTTTATGGCCAGGTTCGGTCGTGGTCTTATTTGTCTGCCACTGACGGCTGAAAAATGTGATTCGCTTGGTCTGTATCCGCAGACCGTTGACAGTACCGCCCGTTTTGGGACGGCTTTTACGGTCAGTATTGACGCAGCCGAAGGAGTAAGCACTGGTATAAGCGCCGCCGACCGGGCGCAGACGATTCAGGCGGCAATTGCTGATGGTGCCAGGCCGGGCGACCTTGTTCGTCCCGGTCATGTGTTTCCACTGCGTGCCCGTGAAGGTGGAGTGCTCGTTCGAGCAGGACAGACCGAAGGCGCAGTTGATTTGATGCGTTTAGCGTCTTTAAAGCCGGCCGGTGTCATCTGTGAAATTATGAACGAGGACGGCTCGATGGCGCGAGTGCCGGAGCTGTTGAAATTCTGCGTGAAGCACAATCTCAAGATTGCCTCAATCACCAAGCTCATAGAATATCGTCTTCAGCGTGAAAGTCAAATCGAGCGCCTTGAGTGCGTCAATCTACCTACCGACTACGGGGAATTTACACTTATCGGTTATAAGAGCATCACTTCAGCCGAGCCTCATCTGGCGTTGTGCAAAGGCGGTGTCGGCCGGCTCGATGAAAATGGCAAACCTATCGAGCATGACGAGCCTGTGTTGGTCAGGGTGCATTCAGAATGTATGACCGGCGATTTGTTTCATTCGCAGAGATGCGAGTGCGGCTATCAATTGATAACCGCGATGAAGATGATAGAAGAAGCCGGCAAAGGTGCATTGGTTTATCTGCGGCAAGAGGGTAGAGGCATCGGCCTGACCAACAAACTACGTGCTTATAAGCTTCAGGAGCAGGGTCTTGATACTGTTGAGGCCAATATACGGTTAGGCTTTATGGCTGACAGGCGCGATTATGGAATCGGTGCCCAAATCTGTCGTGATTTGGGACTCAGGAATATACGGATACTGACAAACAATCCTAAGAAGATTAGCCGTCTTGAGGTTTACGGTATAAAGATTGTTGAGCAGATACCGCTAAGAGCTGAGCCGGGCAAACACAACATCGACTATTTGCGAACGAAAAAACGCCGCCTTGGCCACATGCTTGATGAGGATTTATGAAGTCAGAAATCGGAGGTCAGAAATCAGAGGTCAGAAATCAGAAGTCAGAAATCAGATGTCTTCAGCTTTCTGTCGTCTGTTTTCTGACGATGCTTTTGGGGGGCGGTGGTTGTGAGCAGATGCCGGGGTTTTCTAAACCCACCACGCAGACAGATAATAATTTTGAAAGGCTTTCTGTTTATTCTCATTTTGCCCCGGCGAAAATCAGTATTATGCCTCTAACTGAATTTATCGGCTCCAACGATGACCGAGAGGCTAATATACATCCTTACGTTAGTTTGCTGGATTCTTTCGGCTCTCAGATTAAATCACCGTGCGTATTTCGTTTTGAATTATACCAAAGAGTTCAGCGCTCGGCTGAGCCTAAGGGAAGGAGAGTTATTATTTGGCCGGATGTTGATTTGACCGACCCGGTTACAAATGACGAGTACTGGCGGGATTTTTTGAGGGCTTACGAGTTCAATTTGCCTTTCGAGTCAGCCTCAAACCTGAGCTACGTATTACAAGTAACGTGTCTTTGCCCGACCGGCAGGCGTCTTTCGGACGAATTCGCCCTAAAGCTCACAAAATGATTCTCTCGAGACCTGTGCCTGCACTGGCTCTGTCGAGGCAAACACGGGCGCAGGCGGGCGGATGGTTTTAGCTCGAATATTTCAGAGCGTTTTTTCTTTCCCATTCGACTATGCTCAGGGCAGGCTTATTTTAGCTACAATGGGTTACATTGTCAGAAATTGCTATTTCTTTGACGATGCGAAAGTGGGTAGATGGTTACCAAAACGGAGATTTTGCATAAGTTTTTCTTGACGAAGAGGCGGTTAATCTGTTATAAATAAAATTGGTCAGGCTGAAACGTAGAATCTCTATATTTTTTCGGTAGAGGAGGAGATATTATGCCGCACCAATTGTCCAGACTTGAAAGTTTGAGACTGGTTGCGGGCCGCATTCCCACAGCAAGGTTCAATTGGTGCGGCACAAATGTTTTGATAAGAACTTAGTGCTCGCACCCCCGTGCTTTCTGCCGAAAGGCATTGCCGAGAGGCATCCTGTGGACTGCGGATTGTGAAAGCAAGAACAGGCGGGCGCAGGCACAGGTTCGATAACGCGAGAACAGGTGCTTCGTAGTAGTGTAGATATTTTACATTTCAATTAACAACCTATATTTTTTGAATCTTGCACCAATTGAACCTGAGTAGGGACAATTGGTGCGGGGTGAAGGAGGATTATTATGTACAGAAAAAATTTGATTTATTTAATTTCTTTTGTTTTGATGCTCAGCATAGCGGGCAATGCTTTAGCCGAACTCGTGGCTTACTGGACATTTGATGAAGGCTCTGGGAGCATTGCCTACGACTTAAGCGGCAAAGGCAACGATGGCACCATACATGGCGCCAAGTGGGGCGATGGCAAGTACGGAAAAGCTCTTCACTTCAATGGGCAAGACAACTATGTAGAAGTGCCCACCTCAGACAGTCTTGAAATAGATACCAACGTGACAATTGCTGCTTGGATAAATTGGATTGATGCAGGCGATACCTGGCTGGGCATCATGGCAAATGGGCAGCAAAACGGTCCGTGGGAAAATTATGGGCTGTTTGTCAACCGAAGTGGGCGTTACCTCTACTTTACGCTTTCATTAGGTGGCGGACACGTTGTGCAGCAGACACCAAATAATGTTATAGCGCCAAATGAATGGGTGCATGCCTGCGCGACCTGGGACGGTTCTGCCGCAAGAATCTATATAAATGGAGAGATGGCGCTGGAAATAGCCAAGGCTGGAAAGCTCGTTCCTCCAAAACTTCCTTTGCGAATAGGTCATCGGAACGGCAGCCCCCATTACTATAACGGGATTATCGACGAGGTCCGCATCTACAACCACGCACTGACGGAGGCCGAGATTCTGGCTGCTATGGAAGGTGGTGTAGGATATCCGTATGCCCTGGGCCCGGTTCCGAAAGATGGTGCCCTACACTCGGATACGTGGGTGAGCCTTTCCTGGCGGTCGGGAGATTTCGCGGTCTCGCACAATGTGTATTTGGGCGATAATTTTGACGATGTGAACGCAGGTGCAGAAAGCACGTTCCGGGGCAACCAGGCCACGACATTTTTTGTTGCTGGCTTTCCAGGATTTCCTTATCCGGAGGGTCTTGTTCCGGGCACGACATATTACTGGCGGATAGATGAGGTCAATGACATACACCCGGAAAGCCCCTGGAAAGGCAATGTATGGAGTTTTAGTATTCCCCCAAAGACTGCATACAATCCCAAGCCGGCTGATGGTGCCGAGCTTGTAGCTCTCGATGCAAAGCTTAGCTGGACGGCAGGTTTTGGTGCGAAGCTGCATACCGTATATTTCGGTAGTAATTTTGACGATGTGAACAACGCCACCGGTGGACTTCCTCAGGGAGCTGCGACCTATAATCCCGGCCCACTTAAATCAGGTAAGACTTACTACTGGCGTGTTGATGAGTTTGATATTATCAAGACGTATAAAGGCGAGGTCTGGAGCTTTACTACTCAGGGCGCGGTTTTGAGCCTGAAGCCTTCTAACGGCGCTGTGGAT
>Ga0315314_1000172_pt1 | contig 84413 bp, 61 predicted proteins | sample TDP9_MG_FD_203631 | JGI IMG/M metagenome (GOLD analysis project Ga0315314, IMG submission 203631) | Freshwater sediment microbial communities from Lake Towuti, South Sulawesi, Indonesia - TDP9 | ecosystem: Environmental > Aquatic > Freshwater > Lake > Sediment | place: Indonesia: South Sulawesi...
TTATGGCTACTTCTACTATATCTACATTATCAGTAGCCCGAGAATTTATTGTATAAATCTCCCCATCTGCCCAGTTAGGTACATCTGTATAACTCCAGGAAGTAGTTCCTGTGGTAAGTGTAAATGTACTCACCAATACCCAGTTATCTCCATCCCAGTAGGGAGGTGAACTTCCCCTCTTAATCCTTACCTCAACAAATTTAATTCCACTGGCATTGTCGCTGGCTTCTCCCTTTATGGCATTAAGTGGCTTGACCAATGAATAGTAACCCCCTGCTGTGGGCGTGGAGATTGTGGAATCCGGGCCTTCGTTATCGAAGGTAAATGTCTTGGTGGTGAATCCAACCTCATAGTTCCCCGCACTATCTCTTGCTCGCGAATTTATCCTGTATGAGTGATTATTTTTCCAATCACTATCAGTGAGTTTGTTGTAAGTCCAGCTATCCAGCCCACTTGCCATTTCCCACCACTCACCTGTTTCCCATTTTATTACTGTGCCTTTCCAGTACTTAACAGGAACTTCGCTCAAATCAGCAATTCTGAGCTTGACTTCAGCCAATCCTGAGCCGTCTGTCCCGTCATCATCAGCAGTTCCCGAAAGGAGAGTTAAGGTCTTATAGTAGGGCTGGCTAGGTGAAGTAATGACAGATGTAGGACCACTGGGATCATATTGGAAAGTAACACTGGATATGGCTATTTCTACATTCCCTTGAGGAAGAGCATTATCTTTTCCCCGGGACTTTATTGTATACTCAATGTTAGCAGACAATGTTGGCGTTCCCTGATACACCCAATAGCTATAACTCGTCGTACTGAAAGTGACATTCCAGTGTTCCTCATAAGGATTTCCCCAGTTATCAATATTATCATCCCAATAGACGCTGTCCTCCCTCATAATGCTGACTTCTACCATGTTTATGCTTCCGGGGCCATTCTCTGAAGCAGTTCCTTTGATAGTCGGAGGTGTGGCTACGGGAATACCGTCTACAGGCTGGGTTATCTGTGAGACTGGAGGAGTAATATCTCCTGAGAAAGTGACAATGGAACTCAATTTCTGATTGCCTGCTTTATCTTTTGCCCTGCATTGCACAGAATAAGTAGCGCCAGTTGTGACTTTAGGTTTCGGAGGACCGGAACCGTAAGTCCAACTGCCAGTTGCAGTGAGCCACTTTTCGCTTCCTGTCCAGTCAGAGCCGTCCCAGTATGTCTTGGTCGTTGTTCCGCTTGTTATCTGGACCTCAACATAATCTATCCCGCTCAAGGAATCGCTTGCATTTCCACTAATATTAACGAAGCTACTATACGAGTTTCCACTTTGCGGAGAAATAACACTGCAAGAAGGCTCAGCGTCGTCATAGGTGAAGGAATGAGTAGCAGCAACTGTTTGTGTGTTCCCAGCTACATCATATGCCTTGGACTTAACCTGATAAGTGCCTCCATTAGTGAAAGCTGTGGACACAGAGATATTGTAGTACCAGTTAGTCCAATTATTTGTACTGAAAGCGGAAAGCCACTTTTGAGTCGACTGCCAGGAATCGCCCTGCCAGTAGACAGTGCCACTCGATATTTGTACCAGGACTTCGTTCACTCCTGAGTACTCCGCACCTGCGAGCGGTGGAGGATCCTGGCAATTTCCATAAATGCTGGCGACATCAGCGTGGTAATTTTTATTGGGGAAGCTAATCCCACTGGTCGGTACGGTCTTATCATAGATAATGCCTGAATGAGTGACCTTATCGCCGACATTATCTGATAAATCTTTGCCTTCCACAGTCAAGGTATATCTGTTACCGTCAATTAGGCCAGAAATATTGATGGTCTGCTGGGTAGTAGTCCCGCACTCCAGGGGAGTGAGAATATGGTAAGTATCTGTACTATCCTGCACTTCACCATTAAATCCAGTCTCAGCTTTATATATTATCACACCGGTATTCTGCTTTAAAGGCTCACTCAGCGTAAGCCTTACTCCATTACTGCTGGTCGCAGTATTCGTGCTGGGAGTAACACTCAAAAATTCTGGTTGGGTAGTATCCCAGGTGAATGTTCTGGTAGCAAAATTCAGCTCATAATTGGACGCCTTATCGAGTCCGCGGGGAATAATCGCATAATCTCCGTCTGGCGGATTGCCCGGCCCTGAGAATGTCCCCAGAACGCTGGTCAATTTTCTCCACACAAAGGTATCGGTGGAATAGTTGGTGGTAAACCATTCCGGAGCAGTGCCCGTCCAGTCTCCGCCACCTTTGTAATAACCAGTATTGGGAGGAGTGAGTCCTTTTAGAGCAATCTTCACTTCCTCTACTCCTGAGGTATGAACTTTTGCTGTAGTATCCTGACAGGTTCCCGTAATCTCATCCAGACTATTCAAGTGTTCACCAGAACCCGGCTGAGTCACGCTCGATATGGGTCTCTCGTTGTCGAAGAGAAACATAAATTGAAAAGTAGAAGATTCTAAATTGCCTGCTTTGTCTCTTGCTTTGCTTGTGATTTGATACTCGTATCCACTCGTCCATCCAACATTTTCATAAGTCCAGGTGGAATCGTAAATCGCAAATCTGGAATCAGTATCAGAATCAAGCCAGGTGGCAGGAGTATCCCACACTGTCCCTTGCCAGTACCAGGTGGTATCCTTATTCAATATCTGAAGTCTAATCCCTTGCCACTCTCCTTGAGCAGGAGCAGGGTCATCGCCGGTGCCAATAATCTTTGGCAAGTCTTTGACCAGATATTGGGAAGGTGTGGTAATCGTCGATTCCGGCGGGGTCCTATCGATAACAATGGTAATAGAATGATAGGGGAGCAATTCTGTGTTGGGAACCTTATCTTTAGCACGACAGGTTATCGTATATGTACCCTCATCTTTCCAGCATTCTGTTGCAGGGTCGATATTATATTTCCAGTCTTCATTCGACTCACCAAAACCATCCCCATCAGACGCGGAAGCGTTAAGCCAGACAGTGTTCGGGCTAATCCATTTGGCACCGTCCCAATAGTTATTAGTGCCTTTCTTGATATATAATTCAACCGCATTTATCTTTCCTGGCGAAGTGTCCCAAGAACTACCCTGGATTATACTGAGGGATTGATAATGGTTACCATTAGTGGGACCAGTAATCTGACTATCTGGCTCGCTCTGGTCAATATAGAAGTATTCCCCCTCTTTTTCTGGCTCTTCTCCTGCAGTTCCTTTACCTTTAGACTTGATGTTGTACCTTACACCGTTAATCCAGGCCAAAGTGGAGATACTTATTGTCCAGTCAGTCCCGGCTCCTGACCATGAGGTGACTGAATTCCAGGTCTTAGTCGATGTCCAGACTTCAATAGCCTCGTCCCAATAAGTAGAATACCCGGGTCCGGAAGAGAGCAGCACCTTCACCCACTCCGTAGTGTACGCATCTGTCCAGCCTGTAGCAGAGGTTGGCTCTCTGAAATACCCGTCACCACCCGGCGAATTCACGCCTGTATTGGGAAGAGGAGATTTCAGTTTGAACTTGTTGTCGTCTGGCGTAGCGTCAACATTTCCTGCCTTATCTATGGCCCGGCACCATACCCAGTAGAGAACACCCGTATCATTTGAGACCCAGTCTACGTAACTTGAATCGAATTGCCAGTCCTGACCCACTAAACTAACCGAGCTTCCATCAATCCAGTACTCATTATCCTGCCACGCGTCAGTCTCTGAGTTCCAATACTGATTATAAATACCAACTCCAGAATCGACACATCTTATCCTCACTTCCACCCTGGATAGTTCTCCGGGAAGAGTATCTGAAGCAGTACCATATATACTATTCATACTCTCGTATTCCTTCGGGATTGCTCCTCCCTGGTCGTCTTCGGGCATGGAAAGGACTGTCTGTGGTTCAGTTGAATCGTAAGTGAAAGTTGCAGTGCTTATCGTTACTTCCACATTACCGGCCCTGTCTATGGCGCGAGAATTGACTATGTAACTGGCTCCGTTATTCCATGCGCCAGAAAGGCTAGTGTATGTCCAGGAAGAAACCCATACAGACCCATACTGCCAGGCATTGTCCGCGCCTAAACTCTCCCAGGAATTGCCATCCCAGTACTTACCCTGGTAAGTACCACTTGAGCAGTAGATTCTGACTGTGACGCTACTTACTCCAGAGGAATAGGAAGGCGAAGATGGATAGTCAACAAAACTGCCCCAGAACATTGTCAGGCCCGGACCGTAGAAGGGGTTTGAGGGACAAGAGATAGAGGAATCCGGCTTGCTTGTATCAAAGATAAAAGTACTTAGAGCTGGTGGACTTTCCGTATTGCCTGCCCAGTCTTTATGGTAGGCTCGAACTTCATACTTGTAACCATTCTTCCACGTGGGAGTAGAAGCCAGTGCCCAGTTCTCCCCGGCAGTTGCGCCCAGCCAGGTGTCACTTCCTGACCAGCCGGGTGGGTCCCAGTACTCTGTAGTAGAACCAATTAATCCCTTAACCTGAATCTTGAGGGTAGATAATCCGGATTCATAGCCCACAATCTCATCGTACGCTGTTCCCGTTACCCCGCAGGGGGTGTTGCGGTGAACTCCGTCTTGAGGGAGAGTAACCGTGGTCACCGGCTCATCAACATCGTATAGGAAACTGATTGAAGAATAGGGCGTAGCTTCATAATTATTCAGGTTGTCCCTGGCACGAGATTGGATAGTATAGGTATTACCTGAAGCAAACTTAGTATTGCTAATCCCGGTGTAGGTCCACGAAGACGACCATACGGAAGCAGTATTCCAATAGGGATTGCCTGCTCCCCTTTCTTCCCAGTCGTCAAGGTTCTCATTCCAGTACCAGTCTGGAGAGAGGTTCTTCTGAATGGAAATCTCAACAGCTGTTACTTGATAGTCGTCCCAGTGGGTTCCCCAGATTATTGGCGGGGATACGCTATTATATTCACCATTGTCTTGTGGGAACGAAATATCAGAATCAGGACTGACTGTAACGAATATGTTATCCTTCTGCCCGCTAATCGGTGTTGTTTGGTTATCTTCTACTCTAACGTAGAAAGTTCCGCCAGTAGAGAAGGTAACTCCATACCCTTGAGAATCCTTAAACTCCTTATATCCCTGGTCAGTGGAAAGGAAATTATAGGTCGGAGGCTGGAAGGTAGCTCCAGTATCGTCAGAGTAGAAGGTAATTATCTTACTATTATCTGAGGAATAGTTGGTGTCTCTATTACCATATTGGTCTTTCGCTTCCACAGTAATTATTGTGCTCCTCACTCCCACAGTCTGATTGGTGGAAAGTCCCACTGCAAACTGACTGGCCGAATCTGGAGTTACTGATATCCCAGTTTGCGTTCCCGTAGCGATATTCGTATCATATTTATCCCAGGTTTTGATGTTCCAGTTGCTGCCTACGGTCTTAAATATAACCTGGAATGGACGGCTACCATTATCGGATAATTGAAAGACATAGTCCAGGGGAAGCTGAGCCTGAGGGTCGCTTGAAGAGAAGGTAACTGTGCCTGTGTAAAGCTCATACTTATTGTTGTACTGGTCCTGTGCCTCTACCCAGACGTAGTTCCCTGTGCTTCCCGCCTGAACTGAAGAAGGATAACTGAAAACCTTCAAGTGGTGAGTAGGAGAAGCCACCACTTCAATATAGTCCTGCTGTCCCTGATAGGAAGCATCCTTAGCCCTCACCCAGATTCCAGTTCCCGCTTTATATATCGCCACATAGTCATCTTTATAGCAGTACCCATTGGTCATAGACGCCGGGGCAGGAGAATTCCAATTGGGAGCAACTGAGCATTCAAAAGTAAGCGTGGTATTGTAAGAATCATTGTTATTCCCAAACTGGTCCCTGGCGCGGATAGTAATTCCCTCAAGCACACCGGCAGTACAGAAAGTAGACATCTCAACTTTGAACTGGGTAACCTGTCCTGCGTTAACCTGAATGTTCTGGTGGTATCCTTCCCGAGAAGGAGTCTCAATCTCATAAACCTTCACCCAGCGAGTACCTTTTGTCCTCAGCCTCACGGTATCAGTGGAGCCTGTTGCTTCAAAAGTATGCTCGCCCTGTTCGCTCAGTTGAAATGTATAATCTATGGGAAGACCATCTCCGCGGCTGGTCAAGGGGTCGTCGTCTTCAAACCGAATTGTCTTGTTGTAGTCCTTAATCGTATTTCCACAGGAATCGGTCACCCTGACATAGACACTTCTCCCTTCTCCCGCAGTGATAACCGGAGTTGTATTCACTCTAACCTCATAGGTTGCAGGTGGTCCCACATTAACGATAATCCCTGTCTTCTCTCCTGTAATTGATGTATTGATTGTATCAGTGACCTTTATCTTCCAGCCAGTCTGAGTCGCTGTTCTCATAATCACACCTGTAGATTGTGAGACAAGCCAGCTGTGGCTCCCCTGGTCCGCGGGAATGAAAGCATAATTGCCTGGCAACGATGCATTAGCCTCTTCTTCTGAATAGAATGTTACGGTCCCCTGGTATGCCGGGTCCTTCACCTGGTTGCCAAATTGGTCATAAACTGTAACCGTGATATCGTAAAGTGTCCCTGCAGTAACGCTGCTGGGAAAAGTGACTGTTATATAATTAGCAGAACCATTCTTGACCAAAATAGTCTTTTCTCCCTTGATATTGGGGTCTACGCTATCACTCACCTTAACTACGATGTTCCCCGCCTTGGAAAGCGTTACTCCAGAACTGGTGGCCAGGTCAAAATAGTGAACGCCCTCGTCACCAGAAGTAAACTGATAGTCTTCGGGCAGGATAGCCGAAGGGTCATCAGGGCAGGAAAACTGCAAAATTCCCAGGTAGCTCTTAGCCACTCCCTCTGCTTCGTTCAAAGCAGAAACTGTCACCGGTTCGGCTACTCCTGCAGTCACTGTAGTAGACATACTGATGGCAAAATGTGTAGCGGGTAAAGTATAACAGAACTCAGCGCCTTTCGCCGGAGGCGTAGCTTCTTCGTTACCCAGTTTATCTGTTCCCTTGGAGGTATGGGTATAGTAATGGTTATCTTCCCAGGTCACTGAGGAAGTATCCACTGACCAGTGTGCCCAGTTATCGCCAGTGGTCGCTTGCATCCAGCAGGCGGTGGCAAAAAAGACTGTCCAGGTAGATTGGTTGACATTCCAATAGAGGCTATCCTCGTTTCTCTTAATTCTAACAACCAGATTATTTACTCCAACACCGGCATCGCTTGCAGTTCCATCGATTCGGTCGTAGGTACTATTATACGCTCCGTTATCTGAAGTGGGCCCAGCCTTGTCGCAGATAAAAGTGAAAGTGGTGAAGTTTGTTTCAAAATTTCCTGCTCCATCTTTGGCACAGGAATTAACTTTGTAGGTAATGCCATTTTGCCAATTAGGAACATTGGTATATGACCAGGTGTTACTTCCCGTTCCGACATCGAAGATTGAAGTGGTGGTCCAGGTAGACCCGCTCCAGTAGTAGTTGTCAGAGCTCCTTCTAATCCGAACTCCCACCTCTTTAACACCAGAGGGACTGCCCTGAGAGGAATCGAAAGCAGTCCCTGTAAAACTGGAAATGTTTGCATAATAGGGATATAGAGGATCTGAGGTGCTTGGCGAGGTAATTGTTGAAGTTGGCTTAGTTACATCGTATTTGAAAGTACACTTTGTGCTGAGCGTTTCACTGTTATAGGGAAAAGCCTTATCATAAGACCAGGTCCTCACTTCTATGACCTGCCCGTCCATAGATGGACCCCAAGCACCTGGCATAGATACCGACCAGGGAAAAGCATCGCAATTTATCTCATAATCGCCGGGAATTCCCCACACCAATCCTTTCCAGGCCAAATAAGTCGTTGTTCCCGTCGGCAAGTAGCGAATATTTACCAGGACCTGGTCCACTCCAGAACCATTTATGGGATCGGTTGCATTTCCTGTTATTGAACTCGGCGCAGTTGTCTCGTTGAAACAATCCCCATCTTGAGGGGAAGTGACGCTGGAAATCGGGGCACTCTCATCATAACCAAAATATTTACCTCCAATATCTCCAGTTATATTTGAATCCGGAACATTCTGAATATTTCCAGCATTATCATATGCCTTGGACCAGAGCCTGTACCTCTGGCCATCTTCCCAGTCGGAAAATCCTGTATACTGCCAGCTGGTAGTTCCTGTAGCCACCTGCCAGCAGTTAGTATCGTATCCGATTTCAAAATTCGGTCCTCCCTTCCAATACTTCGCTCCTCCGACATACTGTTTGAGACACACCATTATCTTTTCCAAGTTATTATATTCATCGAGGGCTGTTCCTTCAAGTGCGGGGGCGCTACTGTATATTCTATCCTGAACAAGCGAGGTAATGGTCGACTGGGGCACGCTGGCATCAAAAGTGAAAGTTGCCTGAGGCCAGGGCTGAGCCTGAGTATTGGGACCAGACGGTTGACCAACCGCCCCGTCTTCGGCATATACAGTGACTTGATAATTAACCATATTATTCCACACCACTCCAGATGTGTCAAAGTACCATTCTCTCGATTTCCCCGTCCCCCGGAAATTCGTCTGAATCCATATGGGTGTAGCACTTGAAGTCCAGGTGCTTGCCTGCGTCAAGTATTGATTGTTTTCCATGTTCTGTACCTTTAGCCAGACTGTACCCTTTGGGTCTTTGTCCAGAGTATTGTCGGTAACAGTGCCATAGATTTCATCCATGGAAGTATACCACTTCCCATCTTCCGGTATGGTCAAAGTGGCTGTGGGCGCAGTGACATCGTACCAGAACTTCTGCGTTGAGGCGAGCGTCCCCAGATGGTTAAGTTTGTCCCAGGCCCGGCTACTTATCTCGTACTGCTGGCCATCAGTCCAGCAAGCCGTGGGATAAGAGATTGTATATGTCCAGTTAGGGTCAACATAGCTCGACACTTGAAGCCACTGCGGAGTCGTTGTAGAAACCCAGACCGAACCATTCCAATAAGTAGAACCCAATGTAAGGTTTTTAATCCAGATTTGAACCTTATCTGTTCCCGAAATCCCGCTGGCACTATCGCTAGCCTGACCTTTGATTGATGTCTGTTTATTCTTCTTCATATTGACCGGGTCGCTAACGGCCAGTGTAGGATTATTGGCATCCAATTTAACTGTCCTTTCCACTTTCTGATACCCATGCCCTCCATCAGAAGAGCGGCCTCTTGCCTGTATGATATAAGTCACGCCATCCTGTTGGTCATCCCAGGTGCTACTGGGATAAGTCCAATTAGTTCCATCGGCATTATTCCAGAACTCACCGCCGACTTCTTCTTCAAATGAAACGCCATTCCAGCAATAGCCATCAGACTGCCTCTTAATGCGCACTTCAGCTCCAAGACAACTCGCTGGAGTTGAAGGAGTAATCCAGGCTGTCCCAGAAATATCAAGCAGTTGAGTCTGTATGTCTATATCGCCATTGGCAGCTGGTGTGCTTATGGAAACCTGGGGCCCTGTCACTGTAAAGGAATCGATAAGTATATTGGAAAACTGACCGTCGCAGTTGGTCACCGAAACACTCCTGGGTCCGCTGCCGGCATCGGGCTCAACTTGTATTGTTACCTTTATCTGAGACGAACTTACATAGGTGGTAGAAGAAAAAGTAACTTTAGTTCCAAAATCTGCTGTGGGCTTGCTGCTTCCCCAAATCTGGAAGTTGCTTCCATCAATGACGATTGTCCTTAATGCGCTCTGTCCTCCGGAAGTAGGGTTAATCGTCGTTATTACAGGCGCGGGTATGGTGAAGTTATCCGTGGAGGGGGACGAATACAGCCCATCAGGATTGTCCACGACAATCTTATATTGATTCTGTCCAGTTGGAATCTGCCCAATTTCATAAGTTATCTTTAGTTCATTCGCAGAAATATAGTTCGTATCCGTAATCTTTATTTGTGATGGCGAAGCCACCGTATTTGTAGCCGAGGCAAGCACAAACTTCGCTGTAATTCCAATTCCAAAGTTCTGAAAACCGGAGCCATTTACAGTAATTGTGGATATCTTGCTATCAAAAGGAGCACTACTGGGTGAAATTGATGTAATTGATGGCGGAGAAAAAGTCGAAGTTACAACCTTGTAGAAACAGACGTTCCCTGCCTCTGTCAAGAGAAGTGGCAGCGGATTGGGACGCTCCACACTATAAGCGAGGACAGGTCTGTCGGCTTCTATTATCATCTCTGGCGTTGTCCAGTCTGAAGCCAGTGTAGTACTGGTTGAGCCCTGAGTCAAATATAGTGCCCCGGAAGTTGACTTATAAACGACATACAATCTATCAGGTAAACCATTTGCTGCCTTACCTAACCCAATAGTACAATCCCGGGCATTGCTCGGGGGGTCATCCTGGCCAGTATCCAGAACGAAATTAGCCTTATTTGCATTGTCCGAGCCCATCCTCAAATATCCGATCTGACCTGTACTGTCAACACGCACTAAGTGTAAATTACCGCTTGAATCCACGACTGCCGCCTCGTTCCTTAACATTGTCATTGTACCTGCAGTATTATCGATATCGAGAACAAAATTATCTTCAGGTACCTCCTCATTAGGGGTATTATCATCTTCGGGAGCAATCATCCACAACGCTGCAGCGTCGTCATCCGGTCCAGCAATCCAGACCTTGCCTGCACCACCACCATGCGGGACTGCCCAGACACCATTAATGTAGTCATCATCTGAACTATACGTGCTATCCTGGTCATTGCCGACTTTACGGTGGCCTGTAGGCCAGACACTGAGGGCTACTGAGCTACCTGCATCCGCTTTGGCATAAATAGTGCAATAGTCGTCATTACCGCCATCCGAACCCTCACCAGCGAAGGCTGCTATCCAGATTCTGCCATCATCGCTCTGGGTAATTGATGCCGGAAAACCGCCCAGGAGGTTCTCTGCCGTTGTGCTACCCGGGCTCCTGTTCAAATAGGTTGACCCTCCTACACCTGCATATTGGAGCCAACTGATTGTCCCGTCCGAATTGAGTGTCCCTTTCCTGAGATGGACTGAACCTGAATTCTCTATACTGGGACCAACTATTATATAGACTATTGAAGGATCTGAATTGTCCTGCCAGATGGAGATATAGGAAGTATAGTCTGAAGCAGTCGTATCCTGGAATACTCGTTGCGGGTCTGTCCAGTTTATGCCCTTCTTGGACCAGCTCCACGCCACATCGGCAAGTTCGTCAGAATAGAAGAATGCCCAGTAGCCATTTGGGGTAATAGCTATCTTCCTCTGATTGGGATAGGCAGATGAGCCCCCGCCTATGGGTATCACGCCGGCGTTTGCTTTCTGGGCAAGGAAGATAAGTCCCAGAAAAGAAAGAAGTGCAATTACGAGTAAGACAATAGAAGAGTTACCGCCAAGGTGGATGGTTTGACCTGCGGTTCTTAATCTTTTGCGCGTTCGGCTTGGAGGTGCGAAAATATTGTAGTAGCCTTGAAAGTCAGAAAGGCAACCTCCAAGGTCTTGTGGCGATTTTCTATTCAACTGTGGTTTTGGACTTCCTTCTTTCAATACTTCATCTCCCTAATGGAGTGTCCATAATTTTGGCCCGTCCTTCGTATACTCAATGCGATAGTGAGTTCCACCCTTATTCAAATTCTTGTTATTCTCAGTGTTTTGTTTGTCGGAGGCCGACTGTCCGGGGTGGCCCTTACGATTCTGTTCTGGTTCTGGAGTCTTTCTTGAGTCTCTTCCGATAACCGAAATAATGAAATCCTTCTTCTTAGTTTTTTCCCTCATAATTTTCTCTCCAGTTTTCTCGAAATTTTTTTGGTGAAAAATAAAAAAGCCGAATTAACGACAACTCCCTAAAGGCACTCCACCAAAGGGTGATGCGTCAATTCGGCATAACTGTAGCAGCAAAGCGTAAGCTTTGCCGTTAGCAGAGCTATCGCTCTACGGCTACATCTTGTAGCAGCAAAGCGTAAGCTTTGCCGTTGGCAGAGCTATCGCTCTACAGCTAAAAACTCCAAAACTACTCTTCGGTAACCCGGCTACCTCACGAGAGGGGCCCGTGGCTTTGCGTCCCACCCTTTCGGCGTGGTTTGCCTTTATCGGAGTAACATATTCAATTTTCAAAGACTTCCGGTCGGGCACACCCCCTCACCCCAACCTTCTCCCCCAAGGGGAGAGGACAAAAGTGAGGATGTGCCGTCACCCTGAAGGGCGACCGACCATTAAAGAGATTTCTTGAACGCTCAAATAATAAAAAAGCCGAATTATCAAACTTTCGAACCCCGCCCTCGGCGTTTCACCGCAAGTGTGGGTTGATAATTCGGCCCGACTCTTCGGTAGCCCGGCTGCCTCATAAAGGGGTCCGTGGCTTTGCGTCCCACCCTTTCGGCATGGTTTGCCATTTTCGGAGTTCGTATTCAATTTTCGTTATTATGTTATCACAATTTTTCTCAATTGTCAAGTTCAAAATTGTAAATTTTCCAGCCCTGAAAGTTAGCTATTTTATAATCAGGACTTTAACGGGTCTGCTATAACCAACATTGCCCCAGAAATCCTCAGCACCAACCCTGAAATAGTGGATGCCTCCCTCCAATTTATCGGGGTCGATGGTAATGGAATAGGGGACCCCAAAGGCAAACCTCCCACTCCTTACCCACCCATCAATTCCCGCAGGGCTCTTATCCCGAGATATTTCCAGCCAGGCTCTCACAATGTCTTCACCTGATACTGTAGCCGACACCACGCTCTTTTCCCTAATCTCCTCGGCATCCATAATATCAATAATTTCTACTGAAACCCTCTTATCGTTAGCTGGCACGAGTTTAATAGCCAGAGCAGGTTCAAAGATAGTTACCGAACGGCTCAGGAAAGAAGGAGGTCGACCTTCCGACTTTTCATCAAGCCAGGTATTAGTCTCCTTGCTCCCCCAGGCACTGGCCAGGATCGGGGATACTTGAGCTGAATTGAGGGTCTCATCCGGTGACCAGATAGCTAAATAGTTCTCTTTGTCAAAACTTATCAGACTCAGGGGAACCTCAACCCAGAACCACTTTGCCTCGCCCACTCCTTCCAGAGCTTCTTCAGGGTCGCCCTCCAGTGGAATATCCTCTTCTGAAACCAGGAAAAACGAGTGGTTTCTACCCCAACCGGGGGAAGAATTTATTCCAATATATATCTTGCCCGAATCGGGTAAGGATAGCTTCCTTCCCAATTCTTCTATCTTTTCTCCTATCTTCTTAAAACTTTCATATTTTAACTGCTTTGCCAATGCTTCTCGCTGTTCCTCAGGCAAATTCTTTAGCCGCTCAAAATGGGTTCTTGCGCGCTCCAACTGCCTCCTCATAATATTTTTAGCCCTTCCAAGTTTGGCTCCTAAATAGGCCTTTGTATAATTGCCCTTGGGCGCCTGGGGTAACTTGGTAACCCAGGCGTGGTTATATCCCACATACCAGTTGCCATCCCAGCCACTGGTAGCAAAGAGTCCAAAATCGTTCAGATTCTTAACCTCTGCAATTATCGCCGGGTATCGATTATCAGAAGTAGCCAAATTTCTAACATTGGAACTGTAAAGCACCAGGAATCCAGCGACGGTCAAGACTATTTGCCAGAAGGACCGCTTAGTGTTGTTCACTTTCTATTTTCTTTTCCTCTTTGGCTTTTATTTCGATTCTGAGCTGATTTGCTACCATTTCGGCCACTCTTCTCACGCTTATGTTCTCATCATTTATAGCTTTTTTTAAGCCATCGACCACAGGTTCGGTCGTCTCTCCAATATAGCCCAGAGCTCTTATCGCTTCCGTCCTGATTCGAATATCTTCATTCTCTATCTCTTTCAGAGCGACATCAAGCCCCGAATTATCACCGAGTTTTCCCAAAGCACTGGCAGTAGCACAGCGAGTCCTGGCGTCTTCGTCCTTTAACAGTTCCTTCAAGGGTTCGATTGCATTTACTACTCCCAAATCTCCCAACGACTCGGAGGCATACAATCTCACTTGCACTTCTTCATCCTTTAGCGCTTCAATCAAAGCCTCGCTAACCTTAGGGTCACCCAATCTACCCAAAGACCTAGCCGCAGTAGCCCGAACCCGGCTACTCTCGTCTTTCAGGGCTTCCAGGAGAGCCGGTACCGCTCTTTCATCTCGCAAATTGCCCAGAACTTGAGCTGCACTTATACGTACCCCTTCATTTTCATCTTTTCGTAAGCTCCTTACTAAGGGTTCAACGCTCTCTTTGTCCCTAATATAGCCCAGAGCCACGACCACACTAATTCTAACCCCATCATTCTCATCTTTCAAAGCCTCAATTAGCCCCGGAGTAGCCGATTTATCCCGCAGACTACCCAATGCATCGGCTGCATTCAGTCTCACACGAAAATCTGCGTCCCTGAGAGCACCAATCAATGCCGGCAGACTCGCCTTATCTCTCAAGGTGCCCAGAGTCTCAGCTGCTTCGCTCCTCTCCGTAGGGTTGTCGCTCTTTAGCTTCTCTATCGCTGCCTTAACCTCTGGTCTAATCTCTTCTTCAGCCTGAAGAAAAGCCGAATAGCTCAGGAATACAAAACTCACAATAAATAGAACCCAGCAATACTTTTTTCTCATTCTCCTCCCTCCTTAAGATTTTGTAATAACATTTTTTACTAATATTATATTGCTCTTTGCCTCTCCCATCAACAAAAATTTCAAAAATTAACGCGAAGCTTACGCTTCGCTACTCCAATCTTACAATAGGAGTAGCAGAGCACAGCTCTGCGTCATAACCGCTAAGTTTCGCTTCGCTACTCCCCATTAGTATTTTACTTTCATCAAAAAGAGTCCACGCGCTGGAGCGGTTCGCGCACATAGCGTATATCCTTTCTTATGAAGCAGCCTTTTTATATGTTCTGGCTCGACCTTCCCCCTTCCCACTTCAATCAGAGCTCCCACTATCCTTCTTACCATCCTGTAAAGGAAGTAGTCGCCTTCAATTTGGAATATCCATAAGTTCTTTACCTTTCTGATTCTGAAATCTCTAACAGTGCATTGTGTGTTTTTTCTTGCGGAGCCTCTGAGAGAAAATGGAGAAAAGTCGTGCTTGCCCACCAAATATTGGCTGGCTTCTTTTATTTTCTTCCAGTCCAGAAACTCGGGAATGTACCAGAAGAAGCGTCTCTCCAGTGCTGAAGGGAAAGATTGATTTAAAATCCTATAGCGATATATTTTGCTCCTAGCACTGTAGCGGGCATGAAAACTATCGGGAACTACTCTAATCTCTTTTATAACGATATCCGAAGGAAGGACACTATTCAATGCCTTAATGAGACTTGTGGTTGTTAATTTCTCATTTATGGTTTCGAAGTTGGCGACCTGACTAAGAGCGTGGACTCCAGAGTCTGTGCGGGTCGCACCTATCAGCCGCACCTTTTCCTGCAAGATTTTTTTCAGCGCTTCAGTTATTTCTCCCTGAACTGTCGGCTTCTTATTCTGGATTTGCCAACCACAGTAGTCCGTTCCGTCGTATTCGATGGTAAGTCTTATATTCCGCATTCTGCAGGTTATAAAATTATAAGAGCTGTGGAGAAGGCAAAAGTTACCAAAATTGTTAATAGGTCGGAAGTTCTGAATTTTATTGTTTCCGAGTCTTCTCTGGGTTTATCCGGGTCATAGGCACGTGATTCCATTGCTAAAGCGAATTCATCAGCACGCCGGAAGAGATTAACAAGGAGCGGCACCACAATTGGAATAATGGCGCGAATTCTTTTGACAGGGTTCTTATGGGAAAAATCTGACCCTCGAGACTTCTGTGCCTTAATGAGTCTATCCATTTCTTCAAAAAGTAAAGGTACAAACCTCAAGGATAAGGTCATCATCATCGCCATCTTATGTGCGGGGATTCCAACCAATTTTAAGGGCAAGAGAAAAAACTCTAAACCCCTGTTCAACTTCTCGGGCGAAGTGGTCAAAGTAAGAAGGGAGGTAACGAGTATTAGAAAAATTAGCCTCAAAGCAATGAAAGCTCCCAGAGAGAGACCCTCCCCGGTAATCTTTAGTGGACCGAAAGAAGCAATAGGGCTTCCCGGAGTGAAAAGTAGATGAAGGAGGAAAGTGAACACGATTATCCACAACAGGGGCAATAGCCCTCTCAGGACGAACTTGATAGACAATCGTGCTAAAAGGATTACGGCCAGCAAAAATATGGCAAGGAAAGAGTAGCCCCAGATATTCTTAAGAAGGAATATTGAAATTGACATAATCAAAATAGATATAATCTTTGCCCGTGGGTCGAGTCGGTGAATGGAAGAATCGGAAGGAATGTAGCGACCAATGGTGAGGCTATTTAAGAAGGACATTTAGGACCTCAGAATTCTTCTCTTAACCAATTGTTCCGCTATTTGCACTGCATTTAGGGCAGCCCCCTTGAGCAGGTTATCGCTTACTATCCACATATTGAGTCCATTTAGCACCGAATGGTCTTCTCTAATGCGGCCAACGAAAGTCTCCTCGCACTCAGTAGCTTTTGTCGGCAACGGATATCTTAATTTACTAATGTCATCTACAACTACAACTCCTTCTGCTTCCTTCAATATTTGACGAGCTTCTTGGGGAGTGATTTTTTTCTCTGTCTCAATATTTACTGCCTCCGAGTGACCACGAAAAACAGGTACCCGAACACAGGTGGCTGTGATAGCGAGAGAATCGTCCTCCATTATCTTCTTTGTCTCATCGACCATCTTCCTCTCTTCCTTTGTATAGCCGTCCTCCAGAAATACATCAATCTGAGGAATGCAGTTATATGCAATCTGATGCGGGAAGACTCTGGGCTTGACTTTTTTGCCGGAAGCAATATTTCCAACTTGCTCCTCCAGTTCAAGTACTGCCTTCTGGCCTGCACCAGAGACCGCTTGATATGTCGACACGACAATCCTTTTGATTCTGGCTCTTCTATGCAAAGGTGCCAGGACAACTACCATTTGAATTGTTGAGCAATTGGGATTGGCAATAATCTTTTTCTCTTTTGATAAAGTATGAGGATTGATTTCTGGTACAACCAGGGGCACTTCAAGGTCCATTCTCCAGGCGCTCGAGTTGTCAATCACAAATATCCCTTCCTTAGCGGCAAGTGGAGCATACTCTTTTGAAATAGAGGCGCCAGCAGAGAAGAGTGCAATATCCAGCCCTCCTGAAAGACTTGATTTTTTTCCTGGCGAGGCCACTTTAAACGAAGACGGAGTCAGTTCCTCGACCGCAATTTCTTTTTCCTTAAATCGTAGTGTCTTCCCTCGGGAACGCTCGGAGGCAAATAGCCTCAAGTTAGCTACCGGGAAATCCCGCTTCTCCAGCATTCTAACCATTTCCCTGCCTACGAGCCCGGTCGCTCCCACAACACCAACATTATATAAAAAAGGGGACAGGCTACTTTTTTTCATCCCTTCTCCTAAATATCATTGGCGATTAGGTCGCCAACCTCAGATGTAGATAAGCCCATCGTTCCAGCGCTTAGCCCTTTTATTTTGCCAGAAGTCAAGGCTTTTCGAATAGCTCTGTCGATCAACTTTGCTCCGGCATGCTCACCCAAATTTTCCAACATCATCTGAGCGGCAGCTATGGTAGCAATAGGATTTATTACATTCTTGCCCGCATATTTTGGTGCGCTTCCATGAATTGGTTCAAACATGCTCACCCCTTCAGGGTTAATATTTCCTCCGGCCGCGACTCCCATGCCACCCTGAATAATTGCTCCTAAGTCGGTTATGATGTCCCCAAACATATTGCAGGTGACAATAGTATCAAACCACTCAGGATTCTTAACGAACCACATACAACAGGCGTCAACAAATGCATGGTCTTTCTCTACATCAGGATACTCTTCGCCCACTTTGTAGAATACTCTCTGCCAGAGGTCATGAGCAAATGTTAGAACATTCGCCTTATCTACAAGAGTTAACCTCATTTTCTTTTTTCTCTTCCTGGTTAATTCAAATGCGTATCTGACACACCTTTCCACGCCCTTTCTAGTGTTGACCATCTCCTGCACTGCAACTTCGTCTGGCGAGTCCTTTTTCATAAACCCACCAATACCTAAATAGAGACCCTCCGTGTTTTCCCTCACCACCACAAAATCTATATCCTCTGGCTTCTTATCTTTGAGCGGAGTCGGAACTCCTGGATAAAGAACGACTGGCCTCAAGTTGATATACTGGTCGAGCCCGAAGCGTAACTTAAGTAGAAGTCCTCTTTCCAATATGCCTGGTTTAACTTGAGGATGCCCGACAGCTCCCAAATATATGGCATCGAGGCTCTTCATCTCTTCAAATGCGGAATCTGGAAGGACTTCTCCTGTGTTCAAATACCTTTCGCCGCCGAAATCATAAGTTATGGTCTCGTATTTGAAACCTGTTTTCTTCGAAGCAGCATTTATAACTTTAAGGCCCTCTCTGATGACTTCCGGGCCCACTCCGTCTCCGGGAATAACTCCAATCTTATGCATTTAGACCTCTAAACAGTTGAGAATTAGACTCAGCTAACTCCCTGACTCTTTAACTCCTCTCTTGCATATTTCAACAATCCACCAGCAGTTATTATCTTTTGGATAAACGGGGGAAAAGGCTGCACTTTATAATTTTCTTTTTTTGAAAGGTTTGTTATTTTTCCTTTACTCAAATCGACCAAAATCTCATCTCCAGAATCTATTCTCCTCGACCCCCTCTTACTTTCCAGAATAGGAAGTCCAATATTTATTGCATTGCGATAGAAGATGCGGGCAAAAGATTCTGCTATTACACAGGAGACTCCAGCCTGTTTAATAGCCAAAGGAGCATGTTCACGGGAGGAGCCGCAGCCGAAGTTCTTTCCCGCCACTATACAATGTCCCATAACCGAGGGGCGGCCCAATTTTCTAACGAATTCCTCATCAACTCCTTCCATACAATGTTTCGCTAACTCTTTAGGATCGTAAATGTTTAGATATTTCGCAGGAATAATATCATCTGTATTAATATTATTCCCAAATTTGTGGACTTTTGCTTTAATCTCCATTTTGATTCTCACAATGCTTCAGGGCTAGCAATTTTCCCTGCAACAGCTGAGGCGGCAGCAATTGCAGGATTGGATAGGTAGATTTCCGCTTTGGAATGTCCCATTCGACCGACAAAATTTCTGTTTGTAGTGGCTATAGCCCTCTCACCTTCAGCCAATACTCCCATGTGGCCACCGATGCAGGGACCGCACGTGGGAGCTGAAACCACTGCTCCTGCATCAATAAATGTCTCGAGGAGACCTTCCCTCAATGCCTCCCGATAAACCCTCTGAGTAGCAGGAATTATTATTAACCTCACTCGGGGATGAACCTTTTTACCTTTCAAGATTTGAGCACTTACTCTAAGGTCTTCGATCCTTCCATTGGTGCAAGACCCGATGACTGCTTGGTCAACATATATGTCTCCTACACGGCTGATAGGTCTGGTATTGGAAGGTAAAGGAGGAAAAGAAACCTGCGGCTCAATTTTGCTGCAATTATACTCGATGACTCTTGTATAGCGAGCGCCTCTCTCTCCGTGGATAATCTCATAAGGCCTTTCTGCTCGGGCCTCGATATATTCGATAGTCTCATCATCCGGCTCAATAATCCCACTCTTTGCTCCTGCCTCAACTGCCATATTGCACATGGTTAAACGGTCGGCCATACTCAATTGCCTTATGACCGGACCTGTAAACTCCATAACCTTGTACAGAGCTCCGTCTACACCGATATCTCCAATCGTGTACAGAATGAGGTCTTTACCTGAAACCCATTTGTTCAATTTTCCTTTGTAAACGAACTTAATCGTCTGGGGGACGCGGAACCAGCATTTCCCGGTGAGCATCGCGAAAGCAAGATCTGTCGAGCCCACTCCACAGGCAAAGGCTCCCAATGCTCCATAAGTACACGTATGGGAGTCGGCTCCGATAACCAGGTCGCCAGGAAGAACAACTCCCTCTTCGGGAAGCAATGCGTGTTCAATCCCGGCCTTTCCTACCTCGTAATAGTGGCTCAAACCCTGTTCTCGCGCAAAATTCCTGAGAATCTGACATTGCTCAGCCGATTTGATGTCCTTGCTGGGAGTAAAATGGTCAGGAACAAGCACAACCCTCTCGGGATCGAAGACCTTCGTTCCCCCCGCCTTTCTAAATTCTTCGATTGCCAGAGGGGCTGTTACGTCATTTCCCAAGGCAATATCTATTTTAGCCTCAATAAAGGTGCCCGGTTCGACGTTCTTTCTTCCACAGTGTCTGGCCAAAATTTTTTCTGCTATCGCCATACCCATAACCAAACCACTCTACATTCTCGGTTAACTTTTCTCTTGCTACGAATCTATTAAGATGTAAAAAAGTGTCCTGTCCCCTTTTTCTTTCTTCTTGCGACCACTTTGTTAAGAGCATTTATATAAGCTTTGGCACTGGCTTCAATTATATCAGTCGATGTCCCTCGGCCAGTTACTATCTTTTTCAATTCCTCAGCCCGGCCTATAGCAACCGGTGCAATTTTAACTGTAACTTCACCGAGAGCATCCTTGCCCATTGAAACCGACCTGAGACTGTAATCCAATAGCCTGCACTTAATATTTGTAATTCGGTCTATTGCCCGAAAAGCAGCATCCACCGGGCCATCACCACAGGAAGCCTCCTGCAGGACTTCGCTCTTAGCCGTCTTCCCGCGGGCAATCGACTTCCTTAACCCTACCGTTGCAGTGGGAACGACTCTGTTCCCAGTAGTTACATTTATATATTCCAATTTATAGACCTCAGGGATAAGAGATATCTGGTCTTCAATTATAGCCTCAATGTCTTCATCAAAGATATCTTTTTTCTTATCGGCAAGCAATTTGAATTGCTCAAATGTCTTATCCACTTCTATACTGCTCAATCTGTAACCTAACTCCTGTAACTTCTTCCGAAAAGCATGGCGTCCCGAATGTTTCCCCAAAACGAGTCTTCTGCCTCCCAATCCTACTGACTGGGGTGTCATAATTTCGTATGTCAATCTTTCCTTGATTATTCCGTCTTGGTGAATTCCAGCTTCATGAGCAAAAGCGTTAGCACCGACGATAGCCTTATTGGGCTGAACGACTATACCTGTAAGCTTACTGACCAAGCGGCTTGTCTTGGCAATCTCCTTTGTCTCGATATTCGTATAGAAAGGAAGTAAATCTTTTCTCGTCCTCAAAGCCATCACCACTTCTTCCAGAGAGGCATTTCCCGCCCTCTCTCCAATTCCGTTAACAGTGCACTCAATCTGTCTAGCTCCCAGGGAAACAGCTTCCAGTGAATTAGCAGTGGCCAGCCCCAAATCGTTGTGGCAATGTACGCTAATAACGGCCCTATCAGAATTGGGAACTTTTTCAATTACCTCCCTGATTATTCTTCCAAACTCTTCTGGGAGAGCGTAGCCGACAGTATCCGGAATATTGATTGTGGTAGCACCAGCGTTGATTGCCTCTTCTACCACGCGAAAGAGGAAGTCTGGGTTGGTACGCACAGCGTCTTCCGCTGAAAACTCTACATTCTCAGTAAACTTCTTCGCGTATTTTACCGCAGACACAGCTTCCTCAAGGACTTCCTCTCTCGACTTTCTCAACTTATATTTTAAATGAATGTCACTTGTAGCAATAAAGGTATGAATGCGAGGGTTTTTCGCATACTTTATCGCATCCCAGCACACATCAATGTCCCTCTTGGTGGCCCGCGCCAACCCAGCAATTACCGGCTTCCTAATCTTTCGGGCAATCAACTTAACCGCCTCGAAATCCCCTGGCGAAGATATGGGAAAACCAGCTTCAATCACATCCACACCCAATCGCTCCAATTGTTCGGCGACTTCCAGCTTCTCCTTCATATTCAAACTTGCTCCTGGAGACTGTTCTCCGTCTCTCAGAGTTGTATCGAATATCAATATTCTGTCCTTTTTCAATGTCATGCTCCCTCACCTTAACCCTCTCCACAATCAACCCCCCACCTTTTTTCCTCCCCCTCAAGGGGGGAGGAGTAAAGGAGGGGGTAATTGGGAGAGGGTATATTATATGAAATTTTAGCGCTGTTTGACCCACACCGGGTGTAACCTGGAGAACCTCCACAGTGCATTGACTATACCAAAAAGTGTGTAACTAACAAAATATGCAAGAAATATTATCGAAATTATACTGGTTGAAAAAAACCAGATAATTAGCGCACCCAACATAATAGTCAGAATTTTCAATGGCTGCTTTCTGGTAAGTTTAACTTTCTTGAAATTTATGTACTTGATTCTGCTCACCATCAAAAAAGATAAGACTATCATAATTAGAGGCATTAAGCCATAGAAGAAATGCGTCTCCCTCGACCAGAACGGCAGGACAAGGAAAGAAGCCAGCATACCCCCAGCCACAGGGATAGGCAAACCATCAAAATAAGCGATATCTCTTTCTGTAGCCTTGACATTGAACCTTGCCAGCCGCAAAACTCCGGCAATCGTAAACAGGAAGGCTATCAGTACTCCCCACCTCATATGTTTTAGAACTACTAAATACATCAAAATTGAGGGCGCCAAACCAAAAGAGATTGAATCCGCCAAGGAATCGAACTCCAAACCAAACCTGCTGGTAGACCTGGTGAGTCTGGCAATCCTGCCATCGAAAGCATCTAAAATCACTGCGAGAAGTATCGCCCAGGCACCAGAGGTGAAATTCCCCTCGATACAAGAGATGATTGAATAGAAACCCAACCCTGCATTTCCCAGAGTGAAAATTCCGGGAACAAAATAGATTCCCTTCCTCACCTGAAACCTCCTATTAACATAAACAAGTCGTGCCTACACAGAACTTCTCTTTCGGAAGGACTCCAAAAATTTGTCGGCTCCCCCCGATTTCATCGGGGATTCCATCGCCGGATTTGATCGGGGTTTACGGCATTCGGGAGCAGAACCTCCCCAATATAGTCTCTCCCCCAACCACTCTATCTCCCTTCCCAACTTTAATTTCTATCTCTGGAGGAAGATAGACATCTACCCGCGAGCCAAACCTTATCATTCCAATTCTCTCACCGGCATCTATATTATCCCCCTCCCTGCACCAGCAGCATATTCGGCGAGCGACGCTGCCCGCTATCTGGTTTACCAGCATTCTCCGTCCGCTAAAGCTTGACCTGTTATCCGTTTGGATCCCAATCAGATTACTCTCATTGCTCTCGGAAGCTTCTTCTGTATAGGCAGCCATAAACTTGCCGGCCTTATATTTAATCCATTCCACCTTCCCCTTTACCGGCGACCTCTGAACGTGAACATTAAAGATGGACATAAAGATTCTAACTACTTTCCCTCCCGAAGGCAGAAAACTTTGGTCTTTAACCTCAGAGATATCTATTACCTTGCCATCTGCGGGTGACAGGATTAAGTCTTCTCCTTCCGGAATTTTTCTTTCCGGGTCGCGGAAGAAGAAAAGAACGAGCGAGGTCAAAATCAATAACAAGATGCCACCAATTTTCCATAAAAAGAAGAAAACCCCAGCCAACAGTAAAAGAGAAAGAACAAATTTCCAACCATCCCTAACAATCCACATATTCAATTTACCTCTTTTTTAGCCACGGCATCATTTCTCTCAATTTTGCTCCCACAATTTCGATGGGATGCTTCGTCCATTCCCTCCGTGCATTATTAAATACAGGACGGCCGACACGGTTCTCCATGAGCCATTCCCGGGCAAATTCACCGGAACGGACTTCGTCCAGGATTTTCTTCATTTCTTTCCTGGTCTCTTGAGTAACGATCCTCTTGCCACGAGTATATTCTCCATACTCAGCTGTATCTGAAATTGAATAGTTCATCCAGCCAATACCACCTTCCTGAATCATATCTATAATTAGTTTCATTTCGTGCAGGCACTCAAAATAGGCAATCTCAGGCTGATACCCAGCCTCGACGAGAGTCTCGAAGCCAGCCCTGATTAACTCTACAAGCCCACCGCAGAGAACCACTTGCTCCCCGAAGAGGTCGGTCTCGGTCTCTTCAGCAAAGGTGGTCTCGATTACTCCCGCGCGAGTTCCTCCTATGCCTTTGGAATAAGCTAACGCCAACTCTTTTGCTTTACCAGAAGCGTCCTGATAAACTCCAATTAGGTTGGGAGTTCCTCTTCCATCCTGATACATCCTCCTCACCAGATGGCCAGGGCCTTTGGGAGCCACCAGGACCACATCCACATCCTGAGAAGGAATAATCTGGTAAAAGTGGATGTTGAAACCGTGAGAAAAGCCCAGGACTGCCCCCTTTTTCAATTTGTCAGCAATCTCATTTTTGTAAACTGCGGACTGAACATCATCGGCAACGAGCATCTGAACCCAGCTGGCATTTTGGGCCGCTTCGCCTGCAGAAACTGGCTTCCAGCCGTCTGTTACTGCCTTTTTCCAATTCTCAGTTCCCTCAAGTTCAGCCACCACCACATCCAACCCGCTATCTCGCAAATTCTGACTCTGAGCATGCCCCTGGCTACCGTAACCAATGATTGCAATCTTCTTTCCTTTCAAAAGTTTCAGATCCGCATCCTTATCGTAGTAAACTTTCGCCATAAGAGCCTCCTTCAAATTTGTATTGCGAAGTTTTGCTTCGCTACATCCCTCTCACCGACTGACTCCGGAAACTATCCCCCCTCTTAATCACGGGTTCGATAAATCGAACCCCTACAATACTTGTAGGGGCTCAATTTATTGAGCCCGTTACTTTAAATCCCCCAGGTTTTCTGTAGTGTAGCCCTTTATGGGCGTCCCGATTTATCGGGACGGGGGACAAGCCCCTACACTACAAATCAAAAATCAAAAATTACGGACATAAAGCCCTACACTACAAATCCAAAATCCCAATTTCCAAATCCCAAAATGCCAAATGCCAAATTTATAAAAGCCCAGGATTGAAAAAATAGTTCGTGAAGAACTTCAGGAATTTTAGCCAAAAGACGAGCAATGCAGTCGCTCAATTTATTGACCCGTTTTTGCTTCCTGCGAAAAGTTGGTTTGCGAGAAGCTCTTAATTTCTTGCGTTATTAAATCTTTGCGAGCGAAACGGTGAAATTTCAATTGTTTGACCCCCGATAAAATCGGGGGGAGTTTTTGAAATTTAGTGAAGCGAGCAATAGATTTTGTTAGCAAGAAATTCCAGCGACGAGCAAACTGACTTTTAATCTTCTGACCGAGCAACTCCGAAAACTATCCCTTCATCCTACCCTCTTCCCATCGCCACAATCCCCGTCCTGACCATCTCCTTTATCCCAAAGGGCTTAAGCATATTGACCAGAGCGAGTATTTTCTCTTCATCACCTGTCATTTCTATAATCACAGAGTTAAAGGCAACGTCCACTATTCTTGCTCTGAAGATATCGACAATTTCCAGAACTTCTGAGCGCTTGCCTTTTCCAGCGTTCACCTTGATGAGAACCAGGTCCCTCTCCAAATGCGGTTGGTTCAAAAAATCGGTAACTTTTATTACATCTATAAGCTTATTCAGTTGCTTCATAACTTGTTCCAGAATCCTCTCGTCTCCCTTAACTACTATTGTCATCCGAGAGGTATCATGTTGTTCGGTTTCACCTACCGCCAGACTATCAATATTGAATCCACGGGCGCTAAAAAGACTCGATATTCGTGCCAGGACTCCGGGCTTGTTCTCCACTAATACAGAAATCGTATGTCTCATTGATTACTCCTCCTCGATTCTCCCCTCCCCCTAATACCTTTCCATATTAACCCCCCACCTTTTTTCCTCCCCCTCAAGAGGGGAGGAGTAGAGGAGGGGTTGATTGGGGACAGGGAATTCTTTTTCATTTACACAGAATGTTTCTTTCCCAATAGCTCCTATCTTTGATCTTGTTAAGTCCTATGCCAACCCACGAATTACTTCATCCAATCTCGCACCTACCGGCACCATAGGAAAGACATTTTCCTCCCTTTCTACTAAGAAATCTAAAATCACAGGCCCCTCTACGGAAATTGCCTTCCTTATTGCATTTTCCACTTCATCTTTTTCACTTACCCTTATACCAAGAGCACCGTACGCCTCGGCAATTTTTACAAAGTCTGGATTAGATCTTAAGTCCGTACCTGAATATCTTTTGTTGTAGAATAGTTGCTGCCACTGCCTGACCATACCCAGATATCCGTTGTTCAAAATTGCGATTTTAACTCCCACATTATTATTGACAGCCGTTGCCATTTCCTGGATATTCATTTGAAAACTGCCATCTCCTGCTATATCAAAGACAATCTTATCTGGCTTTCCTAATTTGGCTCCAATGGCTGCTGGAAAGCCGAATCCCATTGTGCCCAGCCCCCCGCTGGTAATGAATTGGCGAGGGTACTTGTATTTATAGAACTGCTGGGCCCACATCTGGTTTTGCCCAACTTCTGTGGCAATTATCGCCTCGCCTTTTGTCAGTTCATAAATTTTCTCCACTACGAACTGGGGACGAAGTTTATCGTCCTTCTTATAGGTCAACGGATTCTCCTTTTTCCATTGAGAAATCTGTTTTTGCCACTTGTTCCTCTTCTCTATATTTTTAGGCCGCGATTTACTGAGGAGCTTGTTCATCTCTCCTAAAACGTTCTTTGCATCGCCCACGATGGGAACATCCACCTTCACATTTTTGCTTATAGACGTGGGATCGATGTCTATGTGAATAATTTTTGCGTTAGGAGCAAAAGCATCGAGTCGCCCTGTTATCCTGTCATCAAATCTTGCTCCAATAGCAATAATTAAATCTGAATTTTGTATCGCCTGATTGGCGAAAAAAGTCCCGTGCATTCCCAACATGCCCAGGGAGAGTTCAGAATCTGCTGGAAATGCACCCATTCCCATCAAAGTGAGAGTTACGGGAATCCCTGTGATTTTGGCCATTTCCCTCAATTCTTCAGAAGCTCCTGAAATAATAATGCCTCCGCCGGCATAGATAACCGGTCGCTCCGATTCCTTTATCAAGCCCACTGCTTTTTTTATCTGCTGGGGGTGTCCCTCATATTTAGGTTTAAAACTGCGAATAACTACTTCTTTGGGATAAACGAATTCACAGGTGGCTCTTTGGACATCTACCGGGAGATCGATGAGCACTGGCCCGGGCCGTCCCGTCCGGGCAATATGGAATGCTTCCTTAATAGTATAAGCAAGTTCACTAACGTCTTTTACAAGATAGTTATGCTTTGTTATTGAGCGAGTTACTCCAGTGGTATCTGCCTCTTGAAATGCATCATTGCCCACCAAATGCGTAGCCACCTGGCCTGTAAATGCAACAACAGGAACTGAATCCATATTTGCTGTGGCTAAACCTGTGGTCAGATTGGTTGCACCTGGGCCGGAAGTGGCTATGCACACACCTACTTTGCCTGTCGCCCGGGCATATCCGTCAGCCATATGGGCTGCTCCTTGCTCGTGACGTACAAGCATGAATTTCACCGGTGCCTCATACAGAACATCAAAAGTGGGAAGTAAAGCCCCTCCCGGGATCCCGAATATTATTTCCACCTTTTCTTTGATTAAACTCTCCACAAAAATTCGTGCACCACTAAGCTTCACTGTACCCCCTCCTTCACCAGCAATTACAGAATATGCACCCCATTATTTGGCAAAATCCTGAATCCCTCTGGATTCCTCCGATTCATCGGAGGTTCCGCTTGGTCGGGCACTCTTTAGAGTGCCGTTTCCGTCACCCTGAAGGGTGACCGACCTATAAATTATCCCTCCCTTTCGGGAGGACTCCATCCAGCAATTACGAAACTTCTGAATTCATAATTTATTTTAGTATGGCCCCAGTATTTGCCGACTGCACTGTCCGAACATACCGACTCAGCCAGCCCTCTTTTATTTTGGGCAGCGGAGGTTTCCACTCTCCAACTTTTTCTTCCCACTTTACCTTACGCAATTTTATGTCTCTATCTTCCAGACGGACATCCAATCTTCTCTTGGGGATATCGATCTGAATAATATCACCATCCTCGAGGACAGAAATTGGTCCACCGACTGCCGCTTCAGGAGAAATATGTCCAATACAGGGTCCACGCGTGCCACCAGAAAATCGACCATCTGTCAATAGGGCCACATCCCTATCCATTCCCATACCCACAAGGGCTGCGGTCGGCGAGAGCATCTCTCTCATTCCTGGACCGCCTCTCGGACCCTCGTAACGAATCACGATGACTTCCCCTTTCTTGATCCTCTTACTTAAAATTGCCTTCATCGCCAGCTCTTCAGAATTGAAGACTCTCGCTTTCCCAGAAAATTTCATCATTCTGGATTGGACTGCAGACCGTTTTACAACGCAGCCCTCTGGAGCTAAGTTACCAAAGAGGATAGCAATCCCTCCCTCTTTCTGGTAAGGATTTTTTTGTGAACGGATTATTTTGTTATCACAAACCTTGCCTTGAGAGGCAATCTCCTTTATGGCCATTCCGGAGACAGTGGGATTATCTCTCAATTTATTTCTTAAAACAGACAATATCCCCTGTACTCCTCCGGCATATTCTAAGTCTTCCATAAAATATTCGCCACCTGGCTCGACACTAGCTACCTGGGGCGTAACTCTACTAATCTGATCAAATAGCTCAAGGGGCAAATTCACCTTTGCTTCCTTGGCGATTGCAGGAAGATGTAGCACAGTATTAGTTGAGCCACCAAGAGCCATATCCACTGTAATAGCATTACGAAAGGCAGCAAAAGTCATAATCTTTCGAGAAGATATGTTCTGTTTTACAAGGCCGACTATCCTCTGTCCAGAAAGGTAGGCAATTCGCCTCTTTTTGGACGAGCCCGCCAGCGATGTGGCGCAGCCGACAAGCGACATACCCATCGTTTCGGTTAAACACGCCATTGTGTTAGCAGTGTACAACCCCTGGCAAGCCCCTTCACCAGGGCAGGCAGAGAGCGCCAGATTTTCCAGTTCTTGTTCTTTTATCTTACCAGCCTGGTATCTGCCCACAGCTTCAAATGTGTCACGCACCAATGAAAGCCGTTTTCCCTTATACATTCCACATATCATAGGTCCGGCCGTGACAACAATACAGGGTATATCGAGCCTGGCCGCGGCCATTAACATTCCTGGAGTAATCTTGTCACAGTTTGTCAAAAGGGCCAAACCATCCAGCTGATGCGCCTGGGCCACGCTCTCCACTACATCAGCAATCAATTCTCGCGAAGGTAAGGAATAGTGCATCCCTGTATGTCCCATCGCAATTCCATCACAAATCGCGGGAACGCCAAATAGGAATGGGACTCCACCCCCTGCGTGGACGCCATTTTCAATAACTCTCTCCAAAAGTCGCATTCCCATATGGCCGGGAACTAAATCAGTGAAACTAGTGGCAATACCTATAAACGGCTTGTTAAGCTCTTCTGGAGATAAACCTAATGCGTAGAGTAATGCACGATTGGGAGTCCTTTCCACCCCTTTTTTTATCTTATCGCTTCGCATATTCACCTCCCTTAAGACCTAAACACGCCGCAGAGTTACTGGCCAATTTTGCCAGTGTAACTCTTCGCTAAACCTCAGCTCTTCCTTCCCAGTTTTTTCCCTTGCGGGCCGCCATTACTCTTCCTTCAATAATTTATACTCTATGCTATCAACCAGTGCCTGCCAGCTGGCTTCAATAATATTCTCCGATACTCCCACTGTCCCCCACTCATCCTTCTCGTCTCTCGATTCGATCAAGACTCGCACTTTAGCAGCTGTCCCCTGCGCGGCATCGATCACTCTAACCTTGAAATCCGTGAGGCTCATCGATTTTAGTTCTGGATAAAATCTTTCCAGAGCCTTCCTGAGGGCATTATCCAGAGCATTAACCGGTCCGTCGCCTTCACTTGCGGTGTGTTCCTCTTTCCCTCCTACCGTAACTTTTATAGTCGCTTCCGACCTTAGTCGCCCTTTCTCGTCCTTCTCTACAATTACCCGAAATCCTTCCAGATCAAAAAAAGTTTTGTGTTTACCAATTGTCTTCTTCATCAAAAGCTCAAAAGACCCATCCGCGCCTTCGAATTGGTATCCCCTACTCTCCATCTGTTTAACTTTCTGGAGGAGTTCCTTAACTTCCTCACTCTTCTCTCGAAAGTCGATCTTGAACTCCTTTGCTTTCGACAACATACTCGACCTTCCAGAAAGCTCTGAGACAAGAATTCTACGCCGGTTACCCACACTTTCAGGAACGATGTGCTCGTAGGTCTTTGTATCCCTGGCTACAGCACTGACATGGACTCCGCCTTTATGAGCAAATGCTGAATTCCCCACATATGGCTGGTTGTCCTGTGGAATCATATTTGCTATTTCGCTTACGTAGCGTGAAACTTCGGTCAGGCTCTCCAATTTCTTATCGGAGATGCAATTGATTCCCAGCTTCAACTTTAAATTAGGAATAATGGAACACAGATTAGCATTGCCACATCTCTCACCGTAGCCATTGATTGTTCCCTGGACCAGGACACAACCAGCCTTAACTGCAATGATTGAATTGGCTACAGCCATTTCTGAATCGTTGTGAGTGTGGATTCCCAGGGGAATTCTTATTTCTCTCTTCACTTCCCTGATTATACTTTCCACCTGGTCCGGCATCATTCCCCCATTGGTGTCACAAAGCGTAATATTGTCGGCACCAGCCCTGGCTGCTTGTCTTAATGTTTCCATTGCATAGAAATGGTCTTCAATATATCCATCAAAGAAGTGTTCCGCATCGTAAATAACTTCCAGCCCTTTCGACTTAAGATATTTCACTGAGTCAAAAATCATCTTCAGGTTCTCAGCCAGAGTTGTGCGCAGAGCGTATCTTACATGAAGCCCCGAGCTCTTGCCGAAAATGCAACAAGCTTCAGGCTTCAGCTTCACAATGGCATTAAGGTTTGGATCGTTGGACACCCCTTTCCCCTTATACCGCGTGCTACCAAAAGGTACTATCTTTGCATTACTTAGACGGAGGTTCTTCGCCCTCTTAAAGAAAAGGATATCCTTGGGATTGGAACCAGGCCACCCGCCTTCAATATAATGCACGCCCAAGTCATCCAGCCTTTTTGCTATCTTCAATTTGTCTTCAACAGAAAAAGAGATGCCCTCGCCCTGTGCGCCATCCCTTAAAGTAGTATCATATATGAATACCTTTGTCATCTCTACCCTTTTGAAAGATAATTTGTGAAGAGGTTTTTGGAATTAAGAAATCCCTCAAGCGACGAACTAACTATTCCCTTCCTTCCTACTCCTCAGTTGAAAGATAGTTTGTGAGGAGCTTTCGGAATTTCAGCCAAAAAATGAGGACGACTTATTCTCTTCCAAGCAAATCACTGTCTGACGACTCCGATTCGTCGGAGGAGGAGTTTTGATTTGCGCCCTGCAGAGTCTGAAGTTTTTTGGCGTAAAGAAATTCCTCAAGCGACGAACAAACTATCTTTCATTTCACCCCTTTTCCAGCAGTTTTCGCCAAACCAAATTTTCTATGAATAGCCTTCACCGCCTTTTCTATATCTTTCTCCTTAATTACGCAAGAAATCTTTATTTCCGAGGTAGAAATCATTTCAATATTTATGTTCTCTTCTGCAAGGGCAGAGAACATCTTAGAGGCTACGCCGGAATGGCTTCTCATACCTACTCCGATAATAGATACTTTACCTACTCCATCGTCGTAAACGAGCCCCTTAGCACCTATTTCTCGCTTGACTTTATCCATTATATCTAAAGTCTTCTTCAAGTCTCCTCTGGTGACCGTAAAAGAGATATCATTTATTCCTCCTTCAGCAGAACTTTGAATAATCATATCTACGTTTACGTTCCCTGCCCCGAGGGCACCGAAAATCTTAGCAGCAATCCCCGGCCGGTCAGGCACATCAGTAATCGACAATTTCACCTGGTCCTTATCGTAAGCTACGCCACTAACCACTACTTCTTCCATCCTTGAAACTTCACTGGTAATCACAGTCCCCTCCTCATCGTTGAAGCTGGACCTGACATGAATATCCACATCAAATTTCTTAGCTACCTCAATAGACCTCGGAACCATCACCTGGGCACCGAGGCTGGCTAATTCCAGCATCTCCTCATAAGAAATTCTATCAATCTTTCGCGCATCAGGAACAATCCTGGGGTCTGCAGTGTAGACGCCGGCAACGTCAGTATAAACTTCGCATCGCTTTGCTCTTAACACTGAAGCTAAGGCTACAGCTGTTAAATCGGACCCGCCTCTGCCCAGAGTTGTGATGTCCCTGTTGGCAGTTACACCTTGAAAACCAGCAACAATAACAATTCTATCCTTACTGAGTTCCTTCTCAATTTTTCTCGTATCTATCTTTTTGATTTTCGCTTTAGTGAATGTCTCATCCGTGACAATCCCAACCTGCCCTCCTGTTAATGATACTGCCTTTTCCCCGAGGGCATTGATTGCCATAGCCAAAATAGCGATGGACATCTGTTCGCCAGTAGACAGCAGCATATCCATTTCCCTTTCACTAGGAGAATGGGTAATCTGCCGGGCTATCTCGATTAATCTATCAGTTGTATCTCCAGGCGCAGAAACAACAATGACCATTCTATTTCCTTTCCTCTTTGTCTCAATTATGCGCCTGGCAACTCTCTTTATTCTTTCCGGTCCATCAACAGATGTTCCACCATACTTTTGTACAATAAGAGCCATTTTCTTTCCAGAAGAGAAAGGTCAAACTATTTTTGTTCCCTCTCTGTCTATTCCTAACACTAAATATCTGCTTTCTATTTCATATCTGGCAAATGCTTCCCGCATAGCTTTTCCCACTTTTTCCGCACGCCAGGGCGGGGAAGCTTTAGTAAAGGCAAATATGCTCGGTCCAGCTCCACTCAGGCTCACTCCCAAAGCTCCTCCTCTCATGGCTTCTTCGAAAACAGTATTCATTCCCTTAACCAGCCTCTTCCTATACGGCTGGTGCAGCCTATCTTCCATTGCCATTCCCAAAAGCTCATATCTTTGCCTGGTTAGAGCAGCCAGAAGCATGGCCACCCGGGAGGAAGTAAAAACCGCCTGTTCAAATTTTACACTCCTGGGCAAGATTTTCCTTGCATGGCTCGTCAATACCTGGAAATTGGGAATGCAGACCACGCAGGAGAGATTCTGAGGAGGATTTAACTTCACAATTTCTATTCTTTTTGGTTCATGGAGACCCGTTCTTCCCCGCGACGATAAGACGCACGAGACTACTAATCCTCCCATCATTGCCGCAGATGCGTTATCTGCATGACCTTCTATTTCAGCCGCTAAGTTCAATATCTCCTGTCTATTTAGTCTCTCTCCGCAGAGTCTATTCGCCCCTACCAATCCTCCTATCCTCGCTGCGGCGCTACTTCCCAGACCGCTGGCAAGGGGTATTCTATTCTTAAGCCTGATGTGTAAAGTGGAAGGCGCAAAGTGAAACTTGTCGAGTACGAGCTTTGCCGCTCTATACACAATGTTTCTTCTGTCTCTCGGCAAATCGTCTTCACCTTCGCCCACAATATCAATCTCCAGTTTTTTTCCACTTTTACCCGTTCTCACTTCCATCTCTACAGTATTGTAAAGTCGAAGCGCTATCGCCAGGACATCGAACCCCGGCCCTAAATTCGCAGCAGTAGCCGGAACTCTGACTTTTACTATTTTCATACCCATTTAGTATCCCCATATTCACAATCTCATCAGGTTCACTACCGACTTCAAATCTGCCTTGACTACTCTTACTTTTCTCGCAACCTTGATTGCTCTATCAGGATCTTTAAGGCTATGATTTGACTTAATGCGTGGAAACCACATCTCCTACACTTATCATCCTGATATATTTTCGTTTGCCGCGAGCTATACAGGAAAGTCCAGATGTAACCTTTTTTACCTTCAAAATGGCTTTCTCCTGTTTAGGCACTGTTACAACACCAGTTTTGGGATCTTCAACAGGCGCAAATTCTTCCCATATTACCAGTTTATCTCCAGGCTTAATGCCATATGCAGAACCAAGGTTAATAACAACATCCTTTTTTGAAAGGATCTGCAAAATTTGGCCGGTTTGAGGAAATTCTTTTCTCAAATCAACCTTGAATTTTTCTGCAGCCTGTGCCATTGCTTGCGAAAGAATAAAAGAATTCTCCCTTTTAAGCCCGGCAAAGGTACTTGCTAATTCAATAATAATTTCAGTTTTGGTTGCAATATCTAAAGCCTCATAGAATTCTTCCTCATCCTCATAATACTTCATTCCTTCTTTCCTTGACATTACGCCTACTTTTTTATCTGCATAACGCACAATGCCGCTTCCTACATCAACAATCTTAATATTCAATTCACATATTCCCTCGAGCTCCCTCCATATAGACCCGCTAAACTTTTCTTCCTCCTTTTTACTCTTATAATGCTCCTGCTCTTTACTGTTGTAATCCTCTTCCTCTTCCTTTTCTTTCTCTTCTCTTTTGTAATCCTCTTTTTCTTTGCTTTTGTAATACTTTATTGAATGTTTTATTTCGGGTTTATTAAAAAAGGCCATTGCCCTCCCAAAGAACAAATAATCAGCGCCCAGAAGCTTTCCTAATTCAGTATATCTTTCCACATCATCCCTTTCAGCGAACTTTCTTTCAGCCATGACTTGCAATATTTTTTCCCGCTCAACCAGATTGAAATGACCGGCAAGTACATTCTCCAGATTCGAAAACGCTGACTCGCTTATACCCATAATAGGCGAACCTTTTTCAGAAATCTCAATGATCGCTGCCGTCTTCTTAAATCTTTTGACAGCATTTAATTCTTCATCGGTAGGTCTTACTATTAGAGGTGGCACACATCCCCATAATAAGGCTAAAATACCCAGACAACAAACAAACTTTAATACTTTCATAGTTATCTTCCTTTTTCTATACCTGTAAAACTCGACTTCCATCCGTTTCGCAGTTTCTGGATCTGAATAAAAATATCCCTTATATTTATTGGCACTCACAATCTCATCAGGTTCACTACTGACTTCAAATCTGCTTTGACTACTCTTACTTTTCTCGCAACCTTGATTGCTCTATCAGGATCTTTAAGGCCATGCCCCGTTAGAATACAAACTATAGTGGAAGGTCGGGAAAAGTATCCCTGTCGAACGTATTTTATGAGCCCCGCCACACTGGCTGCAGAAGCCGGTTCGACAAAGAGTCCCTCCAGAGAAGCCAACATTTTATATGCCTCAATAATCTCTTTGTCAGTTACAGTATCAATTGCCCCTTTAGATTCGTCCCGGGCCTCCTCCGCCTTCTTCCACGAGGCGGGGTTCCCTATTCTAATTGCAGTAGCAATGGTCCTTGGCCTCTTTATGGGATATCCTCGAACAATCGGCGCCGCTCCTTCAGCTTGAAATCCCATCATCCGGGGCAACTTCACGTTGCGCTTTCCCATCAGAATGTTTCTGTATTCCTTGTAGCCTTTCCAGTAAGCAGTAATATTGCCCGCGTTGCCCACGGGCATAAAATGGTAGTCCGGCGCGTCCCCCAGCGAGTCGATAATCTCAAAAGCTGCCGTTTTCTGGCCCTCAATCCTGTGAGGATTAATTGAATTGACCAGGACAACCGGATACTCAACGCTAACTCTCCTTGCTAAACTCAAAGCATCGTCGAAGTTACCCCTAATCGCAACCACCTGGGCGCTGTGCATCAGTGCCTGCGATAGCTTTCCCAGAGCCACTGCTCCTTCTGGAATAAGGACTACACATTTTAGCTTTGCTTTAGCCGCATAAGCTGCTGCTGAGGCCGAGGTATTTCCCGTAGAAGCGCAGATAACAGCACTAGCCCCTTCTTCCAGAGCCTTGGACACAGCTACAGTCATCCCACGGTCTTTAAATGAACCAGTAGGATTTAGACCCTCATATTTCAAATAGATTTTTGAGCCAACTCCCAGACTGAGTCTCAGATTTTCCGCTTCAATTAAAGGTGTATCACCCTCTAATAGGGTTACAATTGGAGTTTTATCAGTAACCGGTAGATAATCCTTATATCTTCTGATTACGCCTTGATAAACCACTCAGACTAACCCATTCGAAAAGAAATTCCTCAGGAATAAGCAAACTATTTTTCAAGTCCTTAACCAAGCGACTCCAAAAACTATCCCTACCTCTTAATCACGGGTTCGATGAATCGAACCCCTACATTAATTGTAGGGGCTCAATTTATTGAGCCCGTTACTTCAAATCCGCCAGGTAAAGCCCCAGCGCTGGCGGATTTTGAGCGAGGTTTTACGAACCGAGCGACTCCGACAACTATCCCTTCATCCCAATATCCCTAACCTTATGTTTTCTCCTCTATCCTAATAAATCTGCTCTTTCCCCTCACCACCGGGAGGCGATCTATTTGCCCTAACGCTTTCTTGATGTCTCCTTCTCTTGCCTTGTGAGTTACCATTATGATCGGAACTTCTCTCGACGAAGGACCTTCTTTCTGGAACACCGAGGCAATTGAGACTCTATTTCTCCCCAGGACACCCGATATCTTGGACAGAACACCAGGGCGGTCAACAGCAGTAAACCTTATATAATATTTCGTTTCTACTTCTTTAATGTTGAGTAGATTAAGCTTCTTTTGCGGGTCACACAACACATAGGGCACGCGACCGGCTATGTTATTATAGACATTCCTCGAAAGATAGATGATGTCGCTAACAACGGCAGAAGCTGCCGGCATCTGGCCAGCACCTTTACCGTAGAACATCGTCTCTCCCACGGCGTCTCCCGTAATATATATGGCATTATACTCTTCATCTACTGAAGTCAGAAGGTGTTCTTCAGGGATGAAAGTGGGATGCACGCGCACATCTATCTTTCCGTTCGTCACTTTTAAAATTGCCAGGAGTTTCAGAACATAGCCAAATTCTCTCCTGCCATAGCCTACGTCTTCCTGAGCAATGTGCGTGATTCCTTCACAATAAATATGTTTCATGTTAAGCTGGGTGCCAAAGGCAATTGAACCCAAAATAGCCAGTTTGTGCAAAGTATCTATACCTTCCAAGTCTATAGAAGGGTCCTTTTCAGCGAAGCCTGCTTTCCTTGCCTGAGCCAGGGCACTCTTAAAGTCAATCTCTTCCTTGGACATCTTGGTTAAAACATAGTTGGTGGTACCATTCAGGATACCCAGTATTGCCTTGATTTTATTAGCCGATAGCCCTTCGTTCAATGCCTGAATTACAGGAATTCCCGCACCCACACTCGCTTCAAAATAAACAAGCACTCTATTTTTTTGCGCCTTGGAAAATATCTCCGCCCAGTGCTTGGCCAATAGCGCTTTGTTAGCTGTGACAACATGCTTCCCTTTTTCGATGGAAGCAAGTACTATCTTCCTTGCCGGCTCGTACCCTCCGATTAATTCTATGACGATATCTATCTCTGGATTGTTCAGAACTTGATTAAAATCTGCCGTTAGAATACCATCTCCAATTTTCATCCAGCGCGCCAACCTCAACCGTTCCGGGTCTTTATCACAAAGAACTCTTAAAGAGACTTCTGTTCCCACTTTCTGCTTGATAATTGAATTATTATTCTGGAGAAGCTCAATTACACCTGTACCTACCGTGCCCAATCCTATAAGACCTAAATTGACTCTCCTCTTCATTGCCTTCCCCTACCAAAAATCCGAATTCTTAACCAGGCGACTCCAATAACTATCCTACCTCTTAATCACGGGTTCGATGAATCGAACCCCTACGTTAATTGTAGGGGCTCAATTTATTGAGCCCGTTACTTTAAATCCGCCACGTTTTCTGTAGTGTAGCCCTTTATGGGCGTAAAACCCTACAATAAAAATTCCAAATTCCAAAATCCAAATTACGGGGACAAGCCCCTACACTACAAATCAAAAATCAAAAATTACGGGCATAAAGCCCTACACTACCAATCAAAATCAAAAATCAAATATTAAAAATTACTCAATATAAAAAGGTGGTTTGCAAGGAGCAGTTAATTTCTTGCGTTACTAAATCTTTGCGAGCGAAACGGTGAAATTTCAATTGTTCGATGCCCCGATAAAATCGGGGCGAGTTTTTGAAATTTAGTGAAGCGAGCAATAGATTTTGTTAGCAAGAAATTCCAGCGACGAGCAAACTAACTTTTAATCTACTAACCGAGCGACTCCGAAAACTATCCCCACAACGCAAATTCCAAATCCCAAAATCCAAATTTCAAATTACGGGCATAAAGCCCTACACTACCGAGCGACTCCGATAACTATCCCTTCATCCATTACTTTACCCGAGCACCACTCTTTCCCGGTGGCCCTTGCCTCAAAAACTTCTTCAGTCGCAATAACGCATCGTGAAACCTATTGTAGTGTGTAACTAACGCCATACGCACAAAGCCTTCCCCATAACTCCCAAAGCCAACCCCAGGAGAAACAGCTATTCCTGTCCTTTGTATTAAGAGTTCTGCAAATTGAAGGGAGGACATTCCTTCAAATTTCTCCGGCAACTTGGCCCAGAGGTACATAGTGGCTTTCGGTCTTTCTACCTTCCAACCAATTCTGTTCAGTCCATCCACAAACTTGTCTCGCCTTCTCTTGTATTCAGCCACGACATCCTGCACGCATCTTTGAGAAGCAGTCAAAGCCAAAACGCCTGCCAGCTGAATAGCAGTAAATACTCCAAAATCGAGGTAACTCTTCAATCTTTCGAGAGGTCTCAATATCTCTCTATTGCCCGCACAGAATCCCAGCCTCCAACCTGCCATGTTATAAGTCTTGGAAAAACTATGAAATTCCAGTCCCACATCCTTTGCTCCGGGCACCTGAAGGAAAGAAGGAGGCTCATATCCATCAAATACTATTTCTGAGTAGGCAAAGTCATGGCAAACAATGATGTCATACTTTTTTGCGAAAGCCACCACCTCTCTGAAAAAAGAGATATCTTCCACTACCGCTGTGGTAGGGTTGTTAGGATAGTTCAAAAACATCAACTTTGCTCGCTTTGCCACTCTGGACGGAATCTTTTCTAAATCTGGCAAATAGTTATTTTCAGGAAGAACGGGCATATCATAAATCTGCCCCCCAGCCAGGATTACGCCATTTCGGTAGATTAGGTATGCCGGATTGGGCACCAGGGCCAGGTCGCCAGGATTAAGGTAAGCCATACACATATGCCCGATTCCCTCTTTTGAGCCAATAAGAGCCAGAACCTCGCTTTGAGGGTCCAATTCTACTTTGAACTTTTTCCAGTACCAATCGGCAACTGCTTTTCTAAACTTCGGCATCCCCTTAGCTTGAGGATAGCGATGGGTGCGAGGGTGATTTCTTACCGTATCGCAAAGCCTTTCTACGATATGGGATGGGGTAGGTATATCAGGATTCCCCATACCCATATCAATAACATCCAGTTTCTTAGCGTAAGCCTCCTGTGTTAGGGCATCTATTGCACCAAAAAGATAAGGAGGCAATTTGTTCAGTTTCTCAGCACAGCGCATAAATGCATACCACTAGCGAAAATTGGTTCATTCGATTTTTCAGACATCCCCGCCAATGTCTCATTTCCCGCCGCAAATTACGGCGCACACCTGTTAGCCCCGAAAGAAATCTCATTTCCGCAGTGGGTCAGAAGCGGTAAAGTATAGCGAAATTTCTATCGGGCAAACACTGTCCAGAACTTTTTTCTGTGTCATCTTCTGCAGAGGACGACTCTTCTAAAATAGTAGAAAACAGAGTGATCTTCGCCTCTTACGATTTCACAGTTTTCTTCAGGCCGAGACTGGGCTTAAATAACACTCTCCTGCCGGCAGCGATTTGGATGCTTTCCCCGGTCTTTGGATTTCTTCCTGTCCTCGGCTTGGTTGACTTCACTTTGAACGTGCCCAAACCAGCAATAACTACCCGGCCTTCAGATTTCAAAGAGTCCACAATGTTCTTCACCACAGCCTTTACAGCCCTTCCGGCTGCAGCCTTCTTAATTTTTGCTGCTTGTGCCACCTTCTGTATCAACTGAACTTGATTCAACCTACTCACCTCCTCTCCAAATTCTCCCGCCACTGTCACGGTTGCCGCAATAATCACTTCGTAACCCCATACATGGGGATACTCTTTAGAACAACGGCTCATAAATAGCGCAAATAGCCACAGTGGCAAGGAACAATCAACATTTATTTACTATATTAGTATTAGCCTGTTTTTTATACCATATTTTATATCGCCTGTCAAGATATTTAGAAAACCGCCATTGACCGCGTTACTCCGCATATTCCAGGACTGAAACTGTCTGTTCAGAAGGCAAGGATTCCTTATTTCCCTGCCATTCCGTTGCTTTTTCTACTCTTGTAAACCCTTTCAGGAATTCGTCACAGGAATCAATACCAATATTGCAGCTCGCCGTTCTATAATGCATAGGAATAAGCAGCTTCGGATTCAATTGCCTTGAAACTTCTATAGCCTCCCGACCATCTATGGTGAAAGTGCCTCCCACAGGGATAAGAAGAATATCTACTTCTCCTATCTCTTTCTGCTGCTCGCTATTCAGGATGTGCCCCAGGTCTCCCAGATGACACACCCTCACCCCATCAATATCAAAAACGAAAATAGTGTTGGCCCCTCGCTGAGCCCCTTTACTCTTATCGTGGAAACTCTTGATGCCTTTAAACACTATTCCCTTAATCTCCTTTTCTCCAACGCCCTTCACTACAACGGGCTTACCTGGAAGGAGGTCCACTGCATTATGGTCAAAATGTTCATGGCTCACAGTAACCACATCGGGCTTTTCCTTAGGAATCGCGTATCCTAAAGACTCATCGAAAGGATCCGTAATGACCTTTGTTCCATCCTCTGCTTCTAATAGAAAGCTCGCATGTCCTAACCATTTAATCCTCATATCCCCCTCCTTTTCCACCGATGACTTTGGCAGAAGCAAAAAAACAGATACAACGACTGCAGCACCCAGCGCCAAAAACAAAATCTTTCTTCTCATCGCTCACCTCCAAGCCATTCGAAAACGTCAATGAAAATCTGGGGAATCCTTGCGAAACCAGCGCCACGTTTATGACCCCTCCCTCGATTTCATCGGGGAGTCCGGCCTTTTCCCCATCAAGAAGCTCTTTAGCAACCAACCCTGCCCCTGTGGAGGAGTGGAGTGAATAGACTCCCTTAGTTCACATCTTCTGTGGAGAGGAAATTCCCAGGAGGCCTAAACCATTACTTATTACCAACTGGATAGCTCGAACGAGCTTCAAGCGGAAGTTGGTAGCGTTTATGTCGCCGCTCAAGATTCTATACCTATCGTAGTAGTGGTGGAAACATTTAGCCAGATCTTGTAAGTATCCTGTCAGATGATGGGGCTCATACCTTTCAGCACATTTGTTGACAATCTCTGGATATTGGGATAGCTTCTTTATGATCTCAGTTGACTCCTTCTCTTCTTCTTCGCGGCTCTCATTGAGAGAGACCTTCCCATATTCTTTTTTCTTCTTTTCACGTAAGATGCTGCAAATCCGTGCGTGGGCATATTGAACATAGTATACAGGATTCTCTGGAGACTGCTTCTTTGCTAATTCCAGATCGAAATCCAGGCGGCTGTCGGCTCCGCGCATCAAAAAAAAGAACCTCGATGCATCCTTACCCACCTCTTCCATAACTTGTCTCAAAGTGACAAACTCACCTTCCCTTGTGGACATTGCAACTTGCTGTCCTCCCCGCATCAGGGTAACTAATTGATAAAGGATTATTTTCAGCTTTTCCGGCGGAATTCCAAGAGCAGCTACTGACGCCCTTATCCTGTCAACATAGCCATGATGGTCTGCACCCCAGATATCTATAGCTTTCTCAAAACCCCTCCTGAACTTATCATAATGGTAAGCAATATCAGAAGTAAAGTAAGTAGGTTTTCTATTCTCTCTAATTACTACCCGGTCTTTTTCATCACCAAATTGAGAAGATTTAAACCACTGAGCACCGTCCTGCTCGTAAATCAAGTCTCTTTTTTTCAATGAATCGATAATCTCCTGGACTCTATTCTTTCTATAAAGCGTGCTTTCAAAAAACCAATTATCAAATTTAACCCCAAAATCTTCCAGATTTTCTCTTATCCAACCGAGTATCTTTTGAACGGCGTACTCCCTGCGATCGAATGCCTTATTCTTGGCGTGTCTGGACTCGATTTCTTTCGCTATCTCCCTCACATAGCCTCCTCGATATGCTCCTTCCGGAAGAGACACCTTCCCTCCACGCAACTCTTCCTGTCTTATCTTTATCGATTCTTCCAGGATATCTATCTGGTTCCCAATATCGTTAACATAATATTCTCTTACCACCCGGTATCCCACCTCACTCAAGATATTTGCGAGAGCATCGCCAATGGATGCACATCTGCCATGTCCGACATGTAAAGGCCCCGTGGGATTCGCTGAGACAAATTCGATTAGAACTTTAGCTCCTCTACCTGAATTGGACTTCCCGTAATTTTTTCTCTCTTCTAAAATCGCATTAAGCTCTCTATGCCAACGTGTTTCTTTTACGCAGATGTTAATGAAGCCAGGCTTTGCCACTTCTATTCGTTTTATTGTTTCAGGTATCAGTTGCTGAAGTCCTGCGGATATGGCGTCGGCAATCTCAACAGCGGGCTTCCCTGTTTTCGACCCTGCTATTAATGCTACATTAGTTGCAAAGTCTGCGCCAATATCTTCTGGCGCAAATTCTAAACTGTAATCAGGAATCTCCAGGCAGAGTGCCTCCAATACCTCATTGATTCCTCTTCTAAGTTCATCCTTAACTCTCAATCCATCATTCCTCAAAATTATTTAATCTATCAGAACTCTCGGGTTTTTTTCTCTTTCCTTCCTGGAATCTTACTTCTCTACCATCCGCCCAGAGTTTCTCCAGCGCATAAAATTTCCTTGTCGGCTCGTAAAACACATGCACAATTACTCCCACATAGTCTATAAGTACCCACTGTGCCTGCTTTTCGCCTTCTATATGGAGTGGAGGAATCTTTCTACCCTTCAATTTTGAAACTATCCACTCGGCAATCGCCTCCACGTGTATTTTGGACCTACCACTGCAAATAACGAAATAATCTACAATTGACGTCAATTTACGGACGTCCAAAATCAATATCCCTTTTGCCTTCTTACCCAAGGCAAGGCCTGCGCATTCCTTCGCTAAATTTCTAAAATTCATCCTTTTGTGAATCCGCTCCGAAGGAGTCCGACGCCTCCATCGGGTTTCGGAGTCCTGTCGGACCTGTGCTCTCCGATAAATCCGAGCGCTCGCTTATACTAATTGGGCCGACCGCGGTCGGCCCCTACGCGACCAAAAATATTACGGGCATAAAGCCCTACACTACCAAACCATCACCGATAGTGTAGCCCCTTGTGGGGGTAATGTAGTGTAGCCCTTTATGGGCGTAACTCTTAAGGAGACAAACTCATGCGCGACCACAGGGTCGCCCTTACGCGACCTGAGAGTAAACTATCTCTTGTGAAGCAGTTCCGAATGAGTCCGACGCCTCCATCGGCTTTCGGAGTCCTGTCGGACCTGTTCCCTCCAGGTTTCATTCCTGCTCGTTGAAGCCAACAAAATCGCTACCGAGAACAATTGACAGGTCGACGAAACGCGTTTTGTCAACTTCAGTTTTTACTACGCTCGACCCAACTATTCCTGCTACTTTATGGGCCAATTCCAAATCGCCGAGACGATCTATAACCGTGGTATATTTTTTATAAATTCCAAAATTTCCCCAGCGCACAGCGTCAATTCCATATTCCCGCAATCTGCGTTGGACATCATAGGCTAAATCTTTTCTGTCTGTAGCATTCCATACTTCCACTTTAACTATGCGATTGAGCTTCTCCCCGGAAAATACTGGCCGATAAACTTTCTGGCCAATTCTATGGCTATTCAGTATTACCTGGACAACTTCTTCAGCCGATCTCTCATCAAGCACCCAATAGTCCATTCCCCGGATATATTCCGATGTCCCGGGCAAAGTTTGAACTCTTAGATTCTTACGGTCAAAATTTCTAACCTCATTAGCCAGGGCCAAAAAGTCCCAGAAGGTGAGATTCGTACAGATATTGCCCCTTACCTTTCGATATACCTCAGGAAATTTCAATAGAATTTTCGCATCCTTCAGTTTATTGGCCAGAACTTTGAGGAGTCTTTGTTGCCTCTCAATTCTACCCCTGTCACCGTGTAACCTGTCCCGAAATCGGACATACTCCAAAACTTCTCTGCCATCTAATGTTTTCTCTCCCGCTGCAAAGTGAATATGGACGTCTTCCGCATCATCGTCATAATCCATCGCTTCGTCAATATTGATTCTTATTCCACCAGCAGTATCAACGATATCAGCTATTCCCTGATAATCAATTTGCAGGTAGAATGGTATTCCCATTTCTAAGACATTCTCAACTATCTCCTTTGAAGAAAGACAGGCCTCGCGAGGAATCTTACTCTTCTTGTACACCATAGCATAAATTTCACTTATCTTCCTATACCCGCGCCAGGAGAACTCTTTTGAACAGGGCACTTTAGTGTCCCGGGGGATTGACAGCACATCCAGGAATCTCGTCTTAGGTTCGTAGCTTATCAACATTATTGCGTCAGCGTGTCTGGCAAAATTCAATTCATCGCATCCCAGAATTAGTATATTAATTCGCTTTCCCTGTCTAATAAATTGAAAGACCTCGCTGGGAGAAGAGAAGAAGACAAATAGAAATGTTGAAATCAAGACGAAGAGGAGAATTAACTTTTCTGTTGAAATTCTTGGCTTTTCCATCTTCTAAGAGTATAGCTTCTTCTTGCGGATATACTCTTCCACCGGTTCGGGCAATAGATATCTGATTGGCTTGCCAGCTTTTAATCTCCTTCTAATGTCGGAAGCCGAAATTTCTAACCCAGGGACTTGCAACAATATGACCTGGGAAGCAATACTCTTATCCAGCTTCCCTAAATCATAACCGGGCCTGGTAACTACCACAAATTTGCAGAGTTCCAGCAACTTCTTCGGTTCTTTCCAGGTAGAAATATTTAACATCTCATCCAGCCCAACGATGAAATAGACCTTCTTCCGCTTACCATAAATTTTTCTAAATTCTGTTATTGTTTCCAGAGTAAAACTGGGCCGGTTCACCAGTTTGCTCTTTTTTATCTCTATGGGAGAGACTTCGAATGAAGAATTATCCTTTATCGCCAGAGAAAGCATCTCGTACCGTTCATCAGGAGTCGCCCCTTTTATCTTTCTATGTGGAGCAATTCCTGCGGGAACAAATATGATTTTGTCTAATTTAAGTCTATCCTTGACCTCACTGGCAATAACCAAGTGCCCATAGTGAACAGGATTGAACGCCCCTCCCAGAATCCCTATTCGCATCCCACCTCCTCCAGCTTTTATGATGCGAAGCTTCGCTTCGCTACTCCTTCCAAAACATGGCGTTAAGAAATTCCTGAGCAACGAACAAACTATATTTTGAATTCATTCCCTTATCTGCCCATTTCCCAATATCACAAACTTTGTACTTGTTAATTCTCTCGCTCCCATTGGACCCCGGGCATGGAGTTTCTGGTTAGAGATGCCAATCTCAGCTCCCATTCCAAACTCCCCACCATCAGTAAACCTGGTAGAGGCGTTCCAGAAGACTGAAGAGGCGTCGACTTCTTTCAGAAATCTCTGTGCAGCATCTTCGTTTCTGGTTACGATAGCCTCAGAGTGCATCGAGCCATACTTATTGATATGTTCTATGGCTTCTGAAAGTGAATCAACAACTTTGACCGAGAGAATAAGGTCCAGATATTCAGTACTCCAATCCTCTTCAGTGGCGCTCTTAATATGGGGAACGATACTTCTCGCTTTCCCATCCCCGCGAATTTCCACCTTCGCTTCTTCAAATCTCCTAATCATTCTGGGTAAGAATTCGGCTGCGATATCCTTGTGGACCAAAAGTGTTTCCATAGCATTACACACACCAGGTCTCTGGACCTTGGCATTATAACATATCTTTTCTGCCATCTCCAGGTCAGCGTCCTTATCCACATAAGTATGACATAGCCCTTTGCCATGGCCAATCACGGGAACGGTAGCATTTGTCTTTATGATTTTTATCATCTCTTCGCTACCGCGAGGAATTATCACGTCAATAAAATCATCCATTTTTATAAGCTGGAGCACCGCTTCTCTGCGGGTGGTCTCCACCAACTGCAGGGCACCCTGAGGAATTCCAGATGAATGGGCAGCATCCTGCAGGACCTTGGCGATAATCTTATTTGAATTTATTGCCTCCGAGCCCCCCCGCAAGATAACCGCATTGCCCGCCTTAAGACATAGCCCTGCTGCATCACAGGTTACATTGGGCCGCGATTCGTAAATCATAGCTATAACACCCAGCGGAACCCTGATTTTCTTAATTCTCAAACCATTGGGCCTTACCTTCTCTTCAATGACTTCGCCAATCGGGTCGGGGAATTCGACTATTTCCCTTAAACCATTAGCCATAGCGCTAATTCTCTTATCATTTAAACTTAGCCTATCAATTAAAGCCGGACTAAGACCCGCGTCTTCAGCTTTTTTCAAGTCCGTCCTGTTTTCCGACTTTATATTTTCAGCTTTATTCTCTATAGCCTCAGCCATTGCCAGAAGTGCTTTATCCTTCAATGCAGAACTTAGCCCAGCCATTATCCTCGATGCCAGCTTTGCACTTCTTGCCATCTTTTCGATTTCTTTCACAGAATCCATATTCTTTCTCCTAAATTAAATACTTCTACATATACAAAAATACGAGGATTATTCTAACATAATTCGTCAACTAATGCAATAGGGAAAGATTATTCCTTAGGTGGGATACAAAACTAATTAATCTTAATCCTGGCTACCCGCTCATACAACCCGTTTTTGAGGAGGGAGATACGCCGGATAATGACCGGGACTCCCACATAGAGTGGTAGGCTAATCAGATGGACAGGTTCCCCAAAATGCCACGCCAAAAAAGGACATAGAACATATATAACCAGACAGCTACTCTCTATAGGTGGTGCTTTCCGACACCAGGCAGGAAAACGTAACCAGGTCCAACCTACTGCCAACCCCACCAAAGAGAGAACAAAAGCCTCGCGGGGCATCAGAGGAAGAATCACTCCTCCCAGAGTCGCCAGGCCAGACCCTCCGCGAAATTGGAGAAAAATTGGCCAATTGTGTCCGGAAATTGCTGCCAGACCCGTGAGAGTAATGGTATGGGGAGGCATTTTGAGAACTTTGGCAAAAATTACCGGAACCGCCCCCTTAAGCACATCGAAAACAGCCACTCCAATCCCCAAGGAGTTTCCAACCATTAGCATCACATTTCTGGCTCCGGCATTACCCGAACCCAGCTCTCGTATGTCGGCCCCTTTCTTCCACTTTGTGACATAGTACGCTGAGGAAATCGAGCCCAAAAGATACGCGCCAATTATTATAGCAATCTGTCTATATATCGGAGTCTCCATAGTGGCTTAATTGTATAAAATATCCTTTTTTCTGTCAAGCGTTTTTAAAGAGTTGGTATATGAGAATTTTCCCATTTTTTCGCGTTGACAAATACCAGTTTGTGTGCTATAATTTTATTGGAAAAAGGGTATTCGATAAAGGCAAACTCCGAGAAATCGGAGGACGCAAAGCCACGGGGCTAAAGACCGGTTGGGTCCATGCTTGCAGGCTGCCGAAAATACCGGTTTATGCTAGCCGGGTTGCCGAAAAACTCGAAAAGAGGAGGCAAGCCGGTTTTTTTATTTGAGTGACGAAAATGAATAAGACCCTCATACCATTTCTAATTGGATTTCTTGTCCTATCAGGTTTACCTGTTTTCAGTAGCTTTGTCCAAGCCGATACAGTCGTGGTGATGGGAGAGCCTGTAGATGAGCCTATAGATGAAGAACCTCCGCAAGATGAGCCTCCGCAAGGTGAGCCTCCACAAGACGAGCCCCCACCTGGACCTCAGCCAATATTAGCAACCATTAACATAACACCAAAGACCTTAAACCTTAACAGTGAGGGTAAGTTCATTACTGCTTCTGTTGGATTGCCGGATGGGTTTGATGCCAATCAGATTGATAGAAATACCCTACAAATCTCGGCAATTGATGGGCATCCCATAGAACCAATATGTGCAGGCAAGACGATGGAGCCAGAGATAGAAAGTGACAATTGCTTATTGGCAAAATTTGAGAGACAGGCTTTAGGAAATGTTCTTGTTCCCGGAGATGAGGTGGAGATAACCATCGAAGGCGTGCTTACCAGTGGAGAAAAGTTCACTGGAGCTGATACCATAAGGGTCATTGACCCGACAAGCCAGTCCCAGGTGAATTCAGGAGAAAAGAAGTTTATTTTCCATTTAGGTAAGCACCTATCTTCAGATTGCAGAATTCTAAAGGCACTGCTATGCATGAATTACCGAAAGAAAGATTTGAAAATTGAATTAGGGCTTAGGGAATTTTTGAATGGCGAGTGGTCGAGATTGCTCGAACATAGATTTGCCGAACACTATTTCCTACCTACTATTGAAGGCGGTAGTTATGAATGGGATCTTACTGAAACCGTAAAGGAAAATTGGAACAAGGGAATCTATCATATTACGATTTCCATAGACTATGATAGTCAAATTGCAAATGGGCGCCCTGCGCTCATTGTGGCGTATGAGGGTTCAGGGACCCTTTTGGAAACCGCTATACAGGAACAAGACCTCACGCCAATCGGTCCCAGATTTGGCATCGGCAAAGCGAGAAACTTAGTAAAACTTTTCTTCAGGAAAGAAGATATCCAGAAAATGAATACAGAAAATATCAAAATCTGTGGATGGGACGAATCGGCTTCTCAATGGGAGGTTACGCCAGATTCCAAATTAGACCCGGTAGAACACAGTGTCACTACGAAAAATACAGGATACTGCATATATCAGATTATGTATGTTTCATCAGCCTCATCCGGACAGACTAATCCTGGCGAATCAACAACTGCCAGGTCTTTCAATGATTCTTTATGCCAGAATTATCCAAATCCATTCAATCCATCAACGACAATAGACTATGCTATTTCTCAGGATTGCCATGTTACCTTAAAACTGTACAATGTTTGCGGTCAGTTAGTAGCCACAATCGTGGATGAGTATCAGCGCGCTGGTAGTCACTCCAAATATTTTGACGCTGGTGACAAACTTTCGCGTGGTATTTATTACTATCAATTGAAAGCAGGCGATTTTGTAGATACAAAGAGAATGGTCATTCTCAAGTAGGTTATGATACCTCTGGGTATGGAAGTTTTGTTGTGTAAGATACTATGCCGAGGGGTTTTATTATTTATGGGCTGTGTAAAAAATCAACCCCGGATTACTGGCTTTTCCCAAAAATCTCTTTACAGAAATGGGTAAATTAACTTACAGAATTCTATTGCTGATTTTTCTACTCTGCCTATTCACAGCGGACGCCTATACTGATGACATTCATACCGGTGCTGATTTCCTGAAGTTTGGAATAGGGGCCAGACCCTCAGCAATGGGAGAGGCTACTGCTTCCCTCCATTCCGATGTGACTGCTGCGTATTCGAACCCTGCTGGCTTAGCAAAAATGAAAGCCGTCCAATGTGGAGCAATGTACAGTGAGGCAGTAAAGGACGCATTCCTTAACTTTTTCGGTTTGGCCGTTCCGGTAGATGGCTGGGGAACCTATGAGATAAGCGGAGTGTTCTTGCTTATTAACCCTATCCCGGTAACAGGCAGCAGTGGTGAGTCCTTAGGGAGTCTAAGATGGACAGATTGGGCAGTTACGCTATCATGTGGAAAAGAAGTTATAAGAAATCTTTCTGCCGGTCTTGGATTTAAGGTCATCCAGAGAATAGAAAGTGACCCAATCTTTGGAACTACGAGCGGTACAGCCTATTCTGGGGATTTTGGTTTCATTTATGAATTTCCTTTCAAAAAGGGATTAAATCTGGGATTTTCTCTCTTAAATGCAGGAAGCAAGCTCCAGATGGAAGGAGAAATCAAGAAGGACGATTTACCGAGAACAATGAAATTAGGTCTTTCTTACAATAGAGATTCCTGGGTTATCACCAGTGATATCAACAAAGTCCTTGATGACCGATGGCGTATACATATTGGAGGAGAGCACAAATTCAAAGATACAATTCTCATACGAGTTGGTTATTACGAGAAGGCTGGCAACGTTAGAGGAGAAACTTACGGAATCGGGATTAAACTTAAGAATTATCAATTTGACTGGGCCAATGTCCCTTCGGGCGAAATGGTGGGTTACACACGGGATAACAAGATTTCAATAATCATTCATTTTTAGAATATTCACCATGCAAGCAAACGCTGGAGTCCCCCGATGAAATCGGGGGCGTTTCCTCCCTTTCAGGAGGACTCCCAAAAATCTCACCATTATGTTTTTGGCAAAGTAAAATAGAACGTACTACCTTTCCTCAATTCGCTTTCTACCCAGATTTTTCCACCGTGAGCTTCTACGAGCCGCTTCACCAGGGACAGCCCCAATCCCATCCCTTCTACCCTGCCGGTAAAATGTTCTTCTATCTGGTAGAACTTTTGAAATATTTTTTCCTGTTCCTCGGAAGGAATCCCCGGTCCATTATCGGCTATTTCCATTTGAATAAACTTATCATCCAGAGAACGACCGCTAATTCTCACCTTCTTTCCCTTTTTGTCATTAAACTTTACTGCATTTTCCACCAAGTTCTCAATGACATCCCGGATTTTCAATTTATCTACGTAAACCTCGTCAACATCGGCCAAATTACTATCAATCTCTACTTCTGCCCGATTGACCTTGATGAAAGAAGCTAACATTTCTAAAGCGTCCTCAACAACGGATTTTACATTTACTTTTTCCCTCTCCATCTCTAAATATTTCTGCTCAAGCAAGGTAAACATAAGCAACTTGTCCACATGACTGGAAAGAATTAGTCCTTCCTTTTCTATCGCTTCCAGAACCTCCTTTTCTGACTTGTCGGATAGTCCCATCTTTTCCTTAAGAAAAGGAAGGTACCCCAGAATCGTCGTCAGGGGATTTCTCAATTTATGGGAAATGAGGTTAAGGAAATTTCTTTTCACCATCTCCTCTTTTCTTTCATCAGTAACATCGCGAAGCACCATAATCTGGCCCAATAATTTTCCCTCTCCATTCCTGATCCTCGTGGCTAAAACAGATAGAAAAAGAGGCTTTCCGCTCGTTCTTATCAAATCAAAATTGACCACTTTCTCCTCATTTTTCCCCAGTTCTTTCCATGGAATTGAAGGTTGAAAATCAGGAACGAACTCGAGAAAGTTTTTCCCCAGACACTCTTCTCTTTTAATGTTTAACAGCTTTTCTGTTGAGGAATTGAGCATAATCATATTGAATTGAGCATCAGTAACAATGGCTCCATCTTCCATTCCCCGAAAAACAGCCTCAATCTTCTCCTTTTCTTGTTGCAAGATGCTGAAAAGATATGCATTATCAATAGCAATTGCCGACTGCGCTGCGAAAATAGATAAGAGGTCCATGTCCTTCTTGGTAAATAACTCTTTTTTCTCTGTTCTGTGGACATTGATTATGCCGAATAATTTATCTTTTCTCAGTAAGGGGATAGTTATTCCGGAGTGTATCCCGTCAAACTGTTCAAGATTGTAAAATCGCGGATCATCCTTTAAACTCCCATCAATCTTCACAATCTCACTTTTCTCGGCTGCGTATCCTGCTACCCTTTCTCCAATATCCAGTTTCCTCCCTATAACTATATCTTCCCTTCTTCCTGCCGCTGCTTTCACTGTAAGTTTTCCTGTCTCTTTATCAAATAACATTATCGACCCACCGTCAGCTCCCAGGGTATCAGTAGCCAATTTTATAATGAGTGAGAGGAGTTGATCCAAATCCATAAGTGAACCTATTGCCTTGCTTACTTCGTAGAGGTTTACCACTTCTTTCAATTCATCAACTTCCCGGGCAAGTCTTTGCTTTTCCAGGCACCTCTTAATCACTAAACCCAGTTCGTCAATCTTGAATGGCTTTGTGATATAATCGTAAGCTCCCAGTTTCATCGCTTCTACTGCGTTTTCGATAGTCCCGTAGGCAGTCATTATAACCACGTCAGATTGGGGATATTCTTTTCTTACCGCTTTTAACACTTCAATTCCGCTAATACCAGGCATCATTAAATCTGTGAGGATAATCTGATAAACGTCCTGTTTAAGCAGTTTAAGACACTCTTCCCCACTCTCACTCTCACCCACATTGTATTTATTCATCTTCAAATATTCCACACAGGCTTCTCTAATATTAGGGTCATCGTCAACAACTAAAATACGCTCACCAGCCATAATACACCTCGCTTCAATACTTCAAGCCTAAACTCCAGGGAAACCCTTTTGCCCTACATTGTCTGTTTTGGCAGAGTAAAATAAAAAGTCGAACCTTTGCCCACCTCTGATTCTACCCAGATTTTTCCTCCCTGCCCCTCGACAAGGGATTTCGCAATTGCCAAACCTAAACCGGTGCCCTTCGGTCCTTTTATTCCTTCTCTCACTTCTTTGACCTGTTCAAATTTATCGAAAATCTTACTTATCTGGTCCTGTGGAATACCTATTCCTGTATCGCTAACACTGAGTTGAAGATACTCTTTATCATCCTGGATTCCGATTGATATCTTTCCGTTTTCCGGGGTAAACTTTATCGAATTGCTGAGAAGATTAGTAATAATCTGCCGGGTTCTGTCCCCATCAATAAGAACCAGAGGTAAGTTATCGGGAATATTCATTGCTATTTCAATATTTTTCTTATCTGCTTGAGGTTTGATAAGCTGTGCTGTCTCTGAAACTATGGGAAAAATCTCTAAAGGCTCCTTCTTTATCTCCATCTTACCCCGCTCAATCTTTGCCATATCTAATAGGTCATCAATAAAGCGACAAAGACGGTCATTACTCCTTTCCATAATTTTCAAGAACTTTTTTGCTTTCTCATTTAGTTCACCCGCCGCCCCTTTCAAAAAAAGGTCAATGTATACTGTCAACGAAGTTAATGGCGACCTCAACTCATGAGTAACGCTGGCAAGGAAGTCTTTTTTCATCTGGTCAATTTCTTTTAGTTGACTGGACATCTTGTTAAGGTCTCTGGCTAAACTTCCAAGTTCGTCCCTGCTTTTGACCTCAATTTCAGTATCAAGTTTCCCCTGGCCGATTAATTCTGCTCCTTTTGCCATCTGTTTAATCGGTTTGGTCATCATCTGAGCAAGAATTATGGCACCAATAAAACCAATGATTAACACCACTATTGCCACACCAAAGATTCTTTTGCCAGTCTTTCTTAACGTTTCCTCTACAATCTTATGTAAACTATCCTGAGAAAACCCAATGCGAGCAATCCCCACTTTGCTCTGGTTAATAAACATAGGCAAAGCGATATCTAATATGTTACGTTCTTCCCTGTCAGCATACACTTGAGGAAGGAGCTCATTTGATGAACGAGCTCTTATTGCAATGGCGTCATTGGCAATAGTTCCCAAAAGGCTGACATCGGTATGGGCAAGAATCTTGCCCTGGGTGTCAGTTACCATCGCATAAACCACTCCTCTGTTTTTCTTCACCAGGTTTACATAGTTTATAAGTAGTATTTCATCATTGGTGATGATAGATTCCTTGCCCACCTGAGCTAACCCCTTAATGATACTCTTTTGGCTTTCTTCCATTTCCTGAATCAGGAGCCGCTTCTCAGCAACAAAGAGGAAAATACTCACTCCCAAAATGACAGCAATGATTAAGAAACTGTTTAGAAAAGAGAATTTTGTCCTTAATTTCATTTCTTTATTTCCTTTCGGGCTCTTTCCAGGTTCTTTTGAGCCGTCCCCAGGTCGGGATTGAGGCGAAGTGCGTTCTCCCAGGCTTCTATCGCTTCTTTCAAATTTCCCTGTGTATATTCTACCAGCCCTTTTCGATTGTATTCCTCAGCCTTCTCCTTACATTCCTCCTTAATCTTGGAAATTTGTTCTTGAGCCTCCTTGTGTTTGGGGTTGACCTCGAGTACATTGCTAAAAGTATCAAGTGCTTCCAACAATTTGCCCTCTCGATGAAGGATAAGCCCTTGTTCATAGTAACAAATAGCCTTATGCTCCAACGCTACTTCATGGTCAGGGGCAAGAGCTAATACCTCATCAAACGATTTAATCGCCCTTTCCCATTGTTCCCTTTTGTAATAAGTCAATCCTTTGGTAAGGCAGGTAGAGATTTTCCTGCTTTTTCTTTCTTCCTCCTCTTTTTTCTTTAACGCTAATTTGATTCTTTCAAGCTCATTCTGTTTATCTTCAATGAGGCTAATATATTCTTTTGCCTTCTGCTGGTCCGGGTTAAGGGCCAAAACCTTTTCCATTTCCACACGGGCCTTAAAGTAATTCGCTTGCTCATAATATGAAACTCCTCTGAGAAAAATAGAATCAACAACCTCGCCGAATGTGTTCTCAATTCTACTGATGTAATCCTTAGCTTCTCGATGGTCCGGGTTAAGACCAATGATATCCTCAAACATTGCCCGAGCAGAAATTAAATCACCCTCTCTATAGTATTTTTCTCCAAGGGTAAAGAAGTTAGCAATATCCTTTGCCACTTCCACTTCTTCTACACTCACTTCGATGCGGCTCATAAAATCCCGAGCGCCTTTATGCCCGGGACTGACTAAAAGAATGTTCTTGAACTCCCTGTAGGCTTTAAGCACTTGTCCATTATAAAAATATTTTTTCCCCTCCTCAAAATGTTCTTTAATATCTTTTTCCATCATACTTTCTTCAAACTCTCTGCCAAAACGTAAGCTGGCACTGATACGGTGGCTATCCCCAAACTCTCCCCTGGGAAGCCAGGAGTAGTCAATTACCAGATTTTTTCCTCCAATTCCTATTCCTAAGCGGAGTCCACTGGACAAATCGTCCTTGGACTTGAATCCAGCTCTGAAAGCAATTAAATTGTATATCCTGCATTCAAATCCACCGTTTATAAAAACACTATAGTCAACCGGGATGTTGACATCCATGGCCACAATTGATTGAGCGCCAAAGAACTTAAATTCATAAGCAGACCCGAGTAGAAAATTTAAGGGAAGGGATGACCTCTCCTGGATAAACTTAAGCCCTCCTCCCAGATTCTGAATACTAAATCCCAATTGTAAACCAGACAGGGGCGTCCTCCATAATCCTCCTATGTCAAATGCGCAGGTAGAAGCTTTTTTATGGGCCAGTTTTTCGTCAATAAACTTAAAATTGACGCCACCCGAAAGGGAAGGAAGAATTCCTAAACCATAGCATAAACTAATTCCTAAATCATACGTGCTTAACTTTTTGGTCGGTACTCCTCCGGGGCTATACCCTTGAATATCACTCACGCTTAGATAGGATATGCTTCCACCCAATCCTCCTCTCAGTTTTCTCACCGCCTGACTGTAAGCCAGGAATTGATATCGTATATCTTCACCCATTTCATTATGCATTAGGGTTAACTCTTTCCGCTTTATGCTGGCAACTCCAGCAGGGTTCCACCAAATAGTATTAGCATCGTCTGCTACGGCAACAAAAGCGCCTCCCATCCCCAGAGGCCGGGCTCCCACGCCTATCTTTAAGAAATTTGCTCCCGTGGTGCCCCGGCCCTTAGCAAAACAAGCTGGAGACGACAAGGCGATAATAAATAAAATGAAAATGACTAATCTATATACGTGTCTTTTCATAATCTCTATCGGATGATTATTAACTTCCCTTTCTTCTTATTCTTATCATTCTTAATCAAGTAAAGGTAAACTCCGCTTCCCAGCCCATCTCCTCTATCATTGGCAGCATCCCAGGAATAACTGGTTGCGCCACTTGTATGTTCGATAGTTTTAACAAGTTCGCCATTCAAGGTATATATCTTAATCGTGCATAAAGGTGAAATGTTTGTAAAGGTGATATCCGTGTCTCCTCGACTTGGTATGAATGGAACAGGATAAGCATAGGCGTCGCTCAAATCGGCTGTTCCCCCACCATGAAGACTAAAAATGCTAAAGTGGAACGTATCAGCTGAAACGTGGTTAGAGCCAGTATTAACTCTTGAATCTGATAATTTGACCCAGAGACTATGTGACTCGTTCAGCCAGTATACTTTTAATGTCTCTTCTCTTAACGGAGGTGATGTTCCATCAACAATTCCATCTTCAGGGCTACTATCATCGTATAACAAAGTTATAGTTGCCGGAATTTCAAATGTGTCAGTAATCGGATTCCCATTGGCATTGAAGGCTTCTATCTCTACCACGCTCGGCTCCAGGGTAAAGGAAAATGGGTCATTATCGTTGTCCAGTTTATTATTGGCATCAATAATATTGGTTTTCTTGGGAGAGTCCTTAAGAGGAAAGGTGCTTATCTGGACGAAGAAATCCTCTTTCAATGTTCTGGCATCTAAAATTATTTTCATTTTGCTTCCACCTGATACGAATGTATTCGACTCCCTATAATTGGAAATCGTGGTGAAACCAAATTCAAAACCAACAACAGGCTTACCCACGATATCTGTTGCCGTGGTACTAACCGTAACCTGATAGGTATGATTATTTTTTAAAGGAGAAACTGGTTGGAAAATGAATTTATGTCGGCGGGTATTTGCGTCGTAAGAGGACGAAAAATCCCCTGAAACTACCTCAGGAGTTATAGTTTCTCCATTCTTATTTACAATTGCTTCTACCTTGATAGCGCTGGTTGTAGTATAGACATTCATCTCTTCAGCAAAAGTAATCTGAATTGAGGTATCAATAGGTATACCCGCAGCACCGTTCCGGGGAAAGGAAAGAAGAGAATGGATTGCCGGGGAAGTTCCATCTGTCTCTACTATGTCCGAAGGGCCAATATCAAGCAAAGGATTACCATCGTCCAGGTCTGTCAGTTTTCCGGTAGTTCTACTATAAGTGATTTCGGGGAGGAGGCCGGTATCAGGGACTCCGCTCTCAGTAAAGCATAGATAAATATCATCGTCATCTAATTCATCGGGATGATTTGCTAAAGTCGTGAACACCCCTGTGATACTATGACCATCAACTGTAAAACCTGCTGGATTGAATAGAGGATTGGAATCTCTTACCGCCTCATTGAAAATAATATGATAGGCATCTATACAGCCGTCGAGGTCATCATCAATTGTTTCCGCACTTATAACTCTTGGAAAATCTACAGCAACTGTCTTATAAGCTTTATTATTGGTTGTATCCTGTTCAACAATGTAATTATCCCTATCTACATGGGCATAAATATCATGATAACCAGCAGAAGTAGAGACGGAGATGGATGCAGTTACACTACCTCCTCCACCAGGAACCGGAGATATTTCGTCTGTGCCAATGAAAGAGCCGCCCGAATCCGGGTCTCCATCATAGAATTTGACTATAGTTGTTGTGGAGCGATACGCTTTAAACAACAAATCGCGGCCTGCCCATTCCGCCCATGTGCCTCCCTGGTTATAGGAATAGACCTCTATGCCGTCAGCATAATAATTATTGGTAGTATGTATTACTGAATATCCTGAACTTTCGTATACTGCGTAATTGTGAGTTACTATCCAGTATGTAGTATCTGCTGATAAAGGAACTAATTCAGGAAAGATAAAATCCTTCCAGTACCACCACCCGCCGCTACTATTTACTGTCGTTGAAGCACCCGTAACAACCAGATTTCCGCTTGGTACATTTGTAGAAAGGTTTGTCTCAACGGTTACAGTTAATGAATCATCAACGCCTATATCTTTTATATAAAGACTTACACCTGTTAGATTAACATTCTCTGTATACTGGAACGATTGAGCTAACCACTGGTTATTATATAAATTAACTTGACGCAGTTCCGGTTCCGTCTCTTCAGTATTCTTGGCGAAAACTCGTTCAGAATAGCCAGTGCCACTGTTACGTACAGTTGCTGAAACAATAAATACTTCACCTGAGGCAGGGTAATCTTCACTGAACATGATGTTGGAGACAGTTAAGTCAGGAAGGGCCCAGCAATAAGGGACAAAAAAGGTGAGAAATAGAAATAATAAGAGATAATGTTTTACATTCCCCATTTTTAAGACAGGATATAGTTGCTTACCACATGCATTTCCGTAAAACGTATTATAATTCCCCCCTTTTTAGATTACCTTAAATTCTCAAAAAAGGCAAGGGGAAAAATGCAGTTTGGCCTTGACTGGGACTGCATTGTTTGATATACTTAGTCGAGGTAAGAGGGATTCGGTATTATGAGAATGAAACTGATTGTAAACCCTTTGGCCGGGGGCAAGAAAGTTGACGTTTACCTGCCCAGAATTAGAGAAATCCTGGGCAACGGCAACCAACTCAGTTTTGCCATAACTAAAGAGAAAAATGGCGCCTTTGTAGAGGCCCAGAGAACAGGCCGGGAAGAGTATGACTTGATTGTGGTCTGCGGAGGCGACGGGACTTTAAATGAAGTGATCAATGGAGTAGTATCTTCCAATAATTCCGTCCCTATAGGATTTATTCCCTGCGGCACAAGCAATATTTATGCCCTTTCCGCAGGCATTCCACTTGACCCCCTCAGAGCCTGTGAAATTATTCTTGAGAAATACATAAGAAAAATTGACCTGGGGAAAGTGGGGGCCGGGCTTTCCTCCCGCTACTTTGTTTCTATGGCAGGAATAGGGTACGATGCCTCTGTAATTCACTCACTGAACCCCAACCTGGTGAGAACCCTCGGGGGGGTTCCTGCTCATATAATAGCAGGAATGCGTGAGTTAATTAGGTACCATGGAATCGAACTCTCTATTACAATCGATGGCTGTTCCTGCCGGGGGTTTCAGGCAATTGTCTGCAACGGAAGTTTCTACGGCATATCTTCAATAATCGCTCCAGAAGCCGATATAGCCGACGGGTATCTGGACATTATTCTTTTTAAGAATGGCAAGAAAAGAGATGTCCTCCGTTATGTCCTGGCAATTTTTCTCGAGCGCCATCTCCATTTCAAGGACGTGAAACATATTCGAGCAAAAAAGATAGAGATAGATGCTAAGGGCGAAGTCTGGATCCAGGTTGATGGCGAAACGATGGGTACCCTCCCTCAAAGATTTGAAGTCTACCCTCAGGCTCTTCAGGTGATTTTGCCCAAGAAAAAATTTGCTTGATAGTGGAGAAACATTGAGATTCATTCAAACGCTAAAAGAAGGTGATTGGAAAGTAAAAATTCTCCTCCTTTCGGTCCCCATAATCCTACTACTTTACATTTACCATGGAACGCCCGAGGCGTTTACACGATATTTTTTCCACTTTTCCAACCATTACTATTTCAACACGTATCGATATACCTACCACTTTTTGGCTACATTTATCCTGCTTTTCCTCTTACCTCTAATAATCATAAAGTTGGTTTTCAAGGAGAAACTCAAGGATTACGGATGGACACTCGGGGATAGAAAATATGGAGTACTGTTTACTATCATAACTATTCCTGCCATTGTAACTCCAATACTATTCCTGGGGTCCCGTATGCCAGAAATTCGTGCAATATATCCGCTATCAAAACTGGTCCAGGACAATGTTTCGGTTTTCCTATTGTATGAATTCTCTTATATCTTGTTATACTACGCGGGGTGGGAGTTTTTCTTTAGAGGGTACATACTATTTGGACTGAGAGAAAAATTTGGCGATACATACGCAATCCTCCTGCAGCTTATTCCTTACTCCCTTTTACATTTTAATAAGCCAGAGCCTGAATTCATGGGGTCAATAGTTCTGGGAATAGCATTAGGTTATCTTGCTTTACGAACCCGGTCCATATTATATCCTTTCATAATCCATTCCTATATAGGATTCTTTACGGACCTCTTCGTAATTATGGTGTAGTCTCAAAAACTTTTTGAGGATGGATGGGAAAAAGTAGCCTGTCCCCTTTTTTGTCTATGAGAGCGTTTATTACTGGAATAAATGGATTCATTGGAAGTAGTTTAGCGGCGCGCCTGATCGCAGAGGGTCGAGAAGTGTCGGGCCTCGTCAGAAAAACGAGCGACCTCTCTTTCCTTGAAGGGCTAAAAGTAAAACTATTTTTTGGAGATTTATCAAATAGGGCCGTATTGGATAAAGCTACCCAGGGAATAGATGTAGTGTACCACGTAGCGGGATTGGCGTCTGATTGGGGGCCAATAGAGCTATTTAGAAAAGTGAATGTAGAGGGTACCAAAAACCTAATGGAAAGCTCCCTCAAATCCGGAGTCAAGCGATTCGTGTTTATCAGTTCTGCTACGGTTCATGGCTTTGGCGGGTTCCGCAATGCTACGGAAGATTCTCCAAAGACAGCTACCATCTTTCCCTACTGTATAACTAAGAAGAAAGCAGAAGAACTGGTAAATAGGTACCACAGGGAAAAAGGTTTACCCACACTGATTATCAGGCCTGGTAACGTTTTTGGGCCAAGAGACCGAACCACTTTTGTAAAAATGGCCGAACTCTTAGAGAAAGGACAAATGGTTTACATCAGTGGAGGAAAACCTCTGACCTGTCCCACCTATATTGAAAATCTCATAGATGCCGTTCTACTTGCTGAGAACAGGAAGGATACAGAGGGAGAGACGTTCATTATCACCGATGGGCTGAAAATCACCTGGAAAGAATACCTGGACAAGATTGCCGAGAAACTCGAGGTGAGAAGACCTTTATTTTCCATCCCCTACCCTATAGCCTATTCTGCTGGAGCGGTCTGTGAGGCAATCTTAAAATTATTCAGGTCAAAGAGGCCTCCCATAATAACTCGTTACAGAATAGCTAATGCAGGCAGGGATTACCATTTCAGTATAGAAAAGGCGAGAACTAAACTTGGTTACCAGCCCAGAATCTCTCTGGATAAGGCTATGGAGAGAACAGTCAAGTGGTATAAGAGCAATTCAAGATATCGTAGTAAGTTTTCAAAATCTTAATTCTTTCAAATATTGCTCTGATACACTCTGTACCTTTTGTATAGTTTGCCCCCCATCATTTCGGCTGCTCTCTGAGTTAAAATGTTGTCTTCCAGCACCCATGAAGACTCGCAGTATTTATAACCAACCCTCTGGGAACCTTTCAAACCTTCCAACATAAGAAGCGTCTCAATTCCTCTCTTCTGATATTCTTTTATCACCCCGAAGATGGGTAAACGCTGAGTCGTAATCTTCCTTCTGTACCAAAGAAATTTCAGGATAGTCCAGGGATTCAACTTACCATTCATTCTTTTAGTAACTTCATTGTAGTTGGGAACGGTAATTAACATTCCCACTGCCCTACCATCTGCTTCAGCAATGGGAATTGTCCCGGGCACCAGAAAAGGCTTTAACTTCATGGCTTCGGCGTAGAATTCTTCCTTTGTCCAGGGAACGAATCCCCAGTTTTTTTCCCATGCGTTATTATAGATTGTGCGCACATTTTCCACCTCATTTTTCCAGTCTTTTAGCCTGGCCTGCCTAATCTTAATTTCTGGAGTTCTCTCCCTTATTTTCTCAACCGCTTCTTCTAATTTTTCTAAGGGACTCTTGTCTACCTCTATTAAGTAAGCAAAGAGGTCCATTCTTTTAACTAAACCGTATCTCTCCATAAAGCCAATATAGTATTTTGGATTATAGGTCATCAAAATGTAAGGGCTTGAGTCAAATCCTTCTATAAGAAGGCCGACTTCGTCATTGGTAGAAGGGTTCATCGGGCCAGCCATCTTTTCCATGCCTTTCGCTTTTAGCCATTCCCTTGCCCTGTTAAACAAATTTTCAGCAACCGCATAATCTTCAATTGACTCGAAGAAGCCAAAATATCCCGTCTTTTCTTTATGAAAATCTATATAGTTATAGTCAATTACAGCAGCAATCCTCCCTACCAATTTGCCATCTCTTCTGGCAAGGAAAAATTCCTTTTCAGCATGTTGCCAGAATGGGTTCTTTTCACCTAAAATACGTTTTACATCCGTCACCAACGGCGGCACCCAGTAAGGGTCATTTTGGTAAACTTTCCAGGGAAATTTTATAAAGTCCATCAACTCCTTCTTGGTTCTTATTTCTTTAACTTCAATATCTCCTGCCATCCTCACCTCCTTACGCAGGTTCGACAGGACTCCGAAGAGAAATCTGACTCCTTCGGAGTTGAAGCCTGCGGCTACCATTTAGCAGAGCTGTCGCTCTGCAGCTACATCCCTACATCCCATCTTGTAGCAGCAAAGCGTAAGCTTTGCTTCCGTAGGGGCTCAATTCATTGAGCCCGCTCTACGCCTGTTCGATTGCCTCAAGCATCCTTACTGCCCTCTTTGTCTCCTTGACATCATGAACCCTCAGGATACTTGCTCCCTTAATCATACACCACATCGCCGAAGCGAGAGACCCTTCCAATCTCTCCTCAGGCTCCAACTGGAGGACTTTCCCTATAAACGATTTTCTGGACACCCCTATCATAATGGGTCTACCAAGAGATTTGAACTGGTCCAGATTCCTTAGAATTTCCAGATTATGTAGGACCGTCTTGCCAAACCCTATTCCCGGGTCGACAACAGTCTTTTCCACGTCAATGCCTGCCCGTTCACAGAAATCCATCCTTTCTCTAAAAAAAGCAAATATCTCACTCATTACATCCTTGTATCTGGGATTCCTCTGCATGTTACGCGGAGTACTCTGCATATGCATCAGGCAAACAGGCACTTTGCTACTTCGCACTATGTTAGCCATCCCCTCATCCATCCGTAACGCAGAAATGTCGTTGACCATAGCTGCCCCGGCATCAATAGCCTTCTTTGCCACCATTGCTTTATAAGTGTCAATGGATATCGGCACCTTAACTTTAGAGACAAGCTTCTTTATTACCGGAATTACCCTCTCCAATTCTTCCTTCTCTTCCACTGGTTTGGCCCCGGGGCGGCTCGATTCTCCACCAATATCAATAATGTCCGCGCCGTCTTCGACCATCTGAAAGCCACGTTCCACTGCTTTGTTGAAGCTATCGTACCTTCCCCCGTCATAAAAAGAGTCCGGAGTCACATTTAGAACGCCCATAATTAACCTCTTCTTGCCTAATTGAAAGGTACGTCCTTTAAAATTTAATTTGAAATCTCTCTTCTGGTAGTTCGAGAGAGCCCTCTTGATTTCTTGGCTGAGTAGAGGAAGGCCGAAAGGCTGTCGAGAAAGCTTGAAAGTTAACTCCTCCAACTGCTTCTCCGTACCCAAAAGTAGAACATCTGAGTTTTTCTTAGATAAATTCATCACATCCCAGGAGACTGCCGCCTCGCCTCCTGATGATAACATCTCTTGCTTGATGATATTAGCAGCTTGACTTTTGATATTTTCCAGCTTAATGGAGTAGAAAATTGCCCTTTTCTCCATTATCCTGATACCCGCCTGATGTACGCCAATCCTTCCCATTTCTGAACGAGCAGAAGGAGAATCATCTATACTAATAACTCTCACTTGAGTTTCAGCCATTTTATGAACTCACTTCTCCTGGTAAAACTAAGAACCATAAAATTATTTCACCATATTTTATTATTCAATAGCAGGATTCAAAGGGGAAGGCAAGAACTACTCGAGGAATTCAATCTCTATCAATTTGGACTCCTTCCGAAAGGAAAAATGGAGTCCTTCCGAAAGGAAGGGATGTAATCGACCTCGCTTTCGCGAGGGCTCCAGAGTTTTTTGGAGTCCTTCCGAAAGGAAGGTTCTGCGATATTATTTGCCAATTAAGGCCATTGCCTCATTACGCGTACGGGCGTCTTTCAGAAATATACCTCGCATTGCTGAGGTCATCACCAGTGACCCGGCCTTCTTTATCCCTCGCATAGTTATGCAAAAATGTTCGGCTTCAATCACCACTAACACTCCCTGAGGGTTCAAGGCTTCCATTATAGTATCAGCAATTTGCGTGGTTAGCCTTTCCTGAACTTGAAGCCTCCGGGCAAGAACTTCTACCACTCGAACAATTTTACTTAAGCCCGCAACTCTATCCTTATGAGGCATATAAGCCACATGAGCTCTGCCAAAAAAGGGCAATATATGGTGCTCACACATCGAATATAGCGGAATGTCACGCACCAGAACTATCTCTTCATAATTTTCTTTTGCGTACCGTAATTTGAGTTCCTCGGCTGCTTTCTTGGAATAACCAGCGAGGATTTCTTCATACATTTCTGCAACACGTTGGGGAGTCCTCTTCAGTCCTTCCCTCGTGGGATCCTCTCCAATTGCCTCTAATATCATTCTTACAGCTGTCTCAATTTTCTTCTTGTCCATCACTTCCTACTTTTTCTATTTGTATCCCGAGTTCTACTCTTCTCTCGGTTCCCGGAAACTTCTTCCTCGCGTTTCAGTATTTCCTCCACTTCTTCTCCCACAAGAATCTCCTTTTCCATCAGTGCTTTAGCCAGCCTATCCAGTTTAGTCTTGTTCTTTGACAAAAGGTTCTTAGCCCTCACTTTACATTCTTCTACAATTCTCTTCACCTCTTCATCTATTATTTCTGCCGTCTTCTCACTATATGCTTTCTCTTTAGTGAAATCTCGGCCCAGAAATATCTCGGTCTCTTTTTGCCTCAGGGTCAACGGGCCCACCTTATCACTCATTCCATATTCGCAGACCATTTTATGCGCAACCTCAGTTGCCTGGTGCAGGTCATTCTCAGCGCCGGTAGTCAATTCATTAAAACTTAACTCTTCCGCCGCCCTTCCGCCAAGGAAAACAGTAAGCTTATTTACAATTTCAGTCTTAGTAGCCAAATACTTATCTTCCAGAGGAAGTTGTAGCGTATATCCCAGAGCAGGTCCCCGAGGAATAATTGACACCTTATGTATAGGGTCCGTGCCAGGAATCAACTTTGCCACCAGAGTGTGCCCCGCTTCGTGGTAGGCAATAATCTTCTTCTCCCTTTCAGAAATCATCCTGCTCTTTCTCTGCGGCCCAGCAATAACCCTGTCTATTGCCTCCTCAAGCTCTCTCATTCCCACCGCCTTCTTGTCTTCCCGCGCTGCTAAAAGTGCAGCTTCATTAACCAGATTGGCTATATCGCTACCCACAAATCCAGGAGTCCTTCTGGCAATAACCCTTAAATCGACATCGGGAGCCAACTTTATGCGGCGGGTATGCACCTTCAGTATCTCCTCACGGCCTTTCAAATCGGGATTGGGCACCATTATGTGCCTGTCGAACCTTCCCGGTCTAAGAAGTGCCGGGTCGAGAACATCCGGTCTATTAGTCGCTGCAATAAGAATTACTCCCTCCTTGGTATCGAATCCATCCATCTCCACCAGCAGCTGATTGAGGGTCTGCTCCCTCTCATCATGGCCGCCCCCAATTCCTGCGAATCTATGCCTGCCAACAGCGTCTAACTCATCAACGAAGAGTAAGCAATTATGAACAAAAATATTGTTAGCAATGAAATTGTGATATCGGTCTAAACATAAATCATAGACATTAACTGTCTTATTGATTTTTTCAATTTTCCTCACCTTTGACCACATAACTTCACCAAAAACTAACTGTTTCAAACTAACCAGTTCCTCTGTAACCGATTTACCCGCTTTTTGCCGCCACTGGTCAATTTCATCAACTATGTCTTGAATGATGGTACTTGCAGGAGCACCTATTCCCCTTTCATAGCGACTTACATAGTGGCCCCTATATTGACCTGTTTGAACAAACTGTCTCTGCCCCATTTCTATCGATCTACGCGCTTGATGAAGAAGATCACCTACAGGAACTACATCTAATCTGGAGAAATTTAATCCCGACAGATTTAGATTTTGCAAACGCTTGAGCTTTTCTGGATGTTGAGGAAAAACTTTTTCGAGGAAAACCAAAAGACTTTTCTTCCCGGTAATCTCAATATTGCCTGTAAAACGCTGCGGCAAATAAGGAACTATCCCCACTCGATGGAGCGCATCTCTTATTAGTCTATTTGACGCTTCATCCCAGGCACCGATAATCACCTTAGGGTCATTCCCTTCCCCGCTTACGCATCCATCACCATCAAAAACTCCGCTTATCCAAGAAGAAATCAATTTTTCCGGAAACCTCAAAATATTATTCTGAATATTCTGAACCACTTGTCTTATCAAACTATTATTAATATCGGTTACCCAACAATTATTATTACTGTACTTATATTCTTGGGTTTTGTATCCAAAATTCTTTTCTACAATTTTCGTCAATAACCTATGTAAATGTCCATTTGTATTATAAAATCGAAGATAGCGACCTCCTATATGCCCATCTGAAAATATGAGCCCCGTAAGATAGGCTAACTCTTCATTTAAATACTCGGGCATCTTAAAAATAACCGAATCCGTCCATCCTCCCCTCCCAATCTTAAATGCTTTAATTTCTTGAAAGTCCAAATTATGCTTCTTAAAGTCTTTAACCTTTACAGAACGCGCTCTTCTTTTTCCTCGAGGATCCTCCGGATACAAACGGGTCTCAGGAGGTAGAAAACCGATACATTCAACTTGCGAGGAAGAGACCTTTATCTTTCGGGGAGCGGCAAGATAATCCCCGTCTTGTAACTCGTCAGCTCTTATCCATTGCAATCTACCCCGTTTCAACACCGGGAATAAATGGTTACCAGTAGCTTCTATTCTCGTATGGACAGTGTCTATTTTATACACAAGATCAGATTGTTTTCGGGTTATTTTTAGAACTTTTGCTTCGCTCACTTTAAATTCCTCATTCATAGCCGGAACAAATGTGTCTATCATATTCTTATCATACATCTCCTCGATAGTGAATTGGCGTCCATCACTCAAAACAATACGAGTATCACCTGTGAGACAGGGAGCATTTTTTCTTCCCTGGGCGAATAAATCTCGTACCCTCGATGCTCCCACTCCCACAAACATCTCCACAAACTCAGAACCACTGGCACTGAAGAAAGGTACACCCGCCTCGCCCGCCACCGCCTTTGCTAATAAAGTTTTGCCGGTGCCCGGGGCTCCATAAAGCAGAACGCCTTTGGGAATCTTCCCACCCAGTCTCTGAAACTTTTTTGGGTCCTTAAGAAATGCAATTATTTCTTCAAGTTCTTCCTTAGCCTCATCTACTCCGGCGACATCTGCGAAAGTCACCCTCTGCTTGCTCTGGTCAAAAAGTTTTGCTCGGGTTCTCCCGAAAGACATAGCCTGCTTTCCACCGGCCTGCATCGAACGAATCAACATTAGCCAGATAAAAACAAATAGAAGAATCGGCCCGAAATTGAAGAGCACAACAGAGAACCAGTTTCTTTTGACTTCCCCTTTATATTTAACTCCATAAGTCTCCAGTTCTTCCACAAGCTTGGGGTCCTCCACAGGCACAGTCTTAAATTTTACCTGCTCTCCCTTTTCGTTCGTAAAAGTCCCCCTAATCGTCGTCTCGCTAATCAAAGCTTCCACTACCTGGCCTGACTTCAAATAGTTCTTAAATTCACTATAATCTATTTCCTTATATTCCTGTGGTCTCATCAATCTGGCAAAAAGCATAGCCACAAGAATAATAATTAGCCAGATAGATAAACCCTTCAAAAGTTTATTCATATTCTAAATCACCTCTTCCATCACTGAGACTGCTCTTTAAGGATGCTAATGTAAGGCGTCTTCCTGTCCGCCACAAATTGAACTTCCAAAACCTTTCTGGTATCTTCAGTAATCCTTGCCTTGTCGGCTCGCTGAATTCCCAAAACCCAGAGAATATCGTCTCCATCCACCAGGAGAGGAATGCGGTCCCGCAAACTCCTCGATATTTTCCTATCAATAAAGAAGTCACTCAACTTCTTGGTACCTCTCAAGCCAAAAGGTCTAAACCGGTCACCCTCCCGTCTATTCCTCAAGGCTAAACCTTTCCAGTTTACCTTATCCACATCGAAATAAGCAGTATTAGCTACCCTGTGTGAAACGGGATGGGAACTTAAAATTCTGGTGTTAACTGTTAAGTCGAGTTCCCTAATCTCGTTTTTGCCGGGAACTCTGATGGGATAATCAAACCTCTTAAATCTTCCCTCAGGAGAAGATGAAAATGTCAGGAAATTCCCCTCTTTTCTAACGCTGAACTTCTTACCCAGACAAATCCTTTTCCCCTGAGAACTTTTGTGGGCCAAACCCCTTATCGCCTCTATCTGGCCCAGACCTACAATCCCTCCCAGAAGCCGATGCAGAACTCTCCTTTGAATAACCACATTATATCTTAAAAACCTCTTGAAATCAACCGAAATTTTCCCCGATTCCATTGAAATCACGTTGTGAAAAACCCTCTCAACAACACTATCCCAATAGGCATTCTCTTCTTTAGAAATTTCTGACAAACGAAGAAGCGCCCCCTCGATGTTCCTATTGTAATTCTTTCTCAAAAGAGGAAGAAGTTTTAACCTGATTTTGTTACGAAAATATTCAGTTCTCCTGTTCGATGAATCCAGACAGAATGTCAAATTATTTTCTTTCAAGTACTTCAAAATTTCTTCTCTATTTATTTCTATCAAAGGCCTGATGATAGAACTGCTTCCCAAACTTCTCACAGGAGCCATCCCGGACAATCCTTGAGGCCCGCTACCGCGCAAAAGGTGCATCAACACTGTCTCCACCTGGTCGGAAGCAGTATGCCCCAGAGCAATCTTTTTAATACCGAGTTTCGTAGCCAAGCTCTCGAGAGCCCGGTAGCGCATATCCCTTCCCGCTTCCTCAACAGTCAGCTTCTTTCTTCTGGCGTAACTTGGCACATCCAGAGATTTAGCAGTAATTGGAAGACCCACACCATCAGCCAGTTGCTTTACGAACTTTTCTTCTCTCCTCGATTCCCTCTTTCTTATCCCATGGTTAATATGAACAACGTGCAAAACTAAAGACATATCTCGCGCTAATCTATTCAGGATGTGCAGCAGACAGACCGAATCCGGCCCTCCGGAGACCGCCACCAGGATTTTATCTCCAGGAGAAATCATACTATATTTTTCAATTATCTTTTTAACCTTGGGGAAGACCATTTTTCGATAAAAATAGCCCGCCACTAGCGGACCTCTTAATAACTCCTTACCCCCCACCTTCTGAAGGAGTAGCGAAGCAAAGCTTCGCAATTCCTCCAACCTATCCTCTCCCTCGATGGGAGAGGATCGAGGTGAGGGTAACCAGCAAACCTCTCCTCTCCCTTGATGGGAGAGGATAAAGGTGAGGGTGAAATCAAATCTGGTAGCGGCGGTAGGATTCGAACCTACGACACGAGGATTATGATTCCCCTGCTCTGACCAACTGAGCTACGCCGCCGCCAAAAACCGTCTACAACCTTATCATATCATCATAGAATGCCAAATAAATTATATCTAAACTTCTCCCAAAAATCAAGCAAATAAAAACTCGGGAGCGTTTAAGTGTTTAATGCCCAAAAGCGAAAAAATATTTCCGGCATCGAAGTATGCCGGTACAACTTGTGCAGGCTAGTACAGTAAGAATAATGAATCCCGATTGACTATTTCAGAAAAATAACCTAAAATTTAATTGTTACCGTACTACTCACCAAACTTACTATTTCTGTATATCAGGCATTGTGTAAGTTCCTTTTTTAGAGGAGTGTAACGGTTCTTCACTATTCTGATATTGTGTGGTGGGTAAAAGATTAAATTCTTGTATGGCTTTACACCTTAATCCGAATTAGATAATCCGTGTTCTCATATTGGAGGAAACAAATGACTAACAAAAGATATTGCTTTCGTCAGGGATTTCAGTGCTTGAAAATAGAAGGAATAGATGAAGTAAGAGGGTTCATGTTGAGGGATGTGAAGGTACGTTTTACATCCCGCCCTATCTCGGCTGCTATTTTTGCTGGAGCATGGGAAATAACTGATAGCAACAGATTGAACGTCCAAGGTCAAATTGTGAATTTCAGGTTCGAAGGTAGCACATATTTGGTCCTCGACTACGAAAGTGACAATGAGGACAAGGCTATTAAAGAAGGCAGAGAAGCTTTTGAAGTCGCCCTAGGATTTTTGGAAGTGTGTCTCGGCGAACGAGTCGCGTATAATAAACTATTTGATGTCCTCATTGAGCTCCCAGCAAATAAACCTATAATTATTTCTGAACCAAGGCTTTATCCAGCAGCATTTTCACCATTCGTAATTAGGGACGACATGTTGGAACAATCTATCGACACCTGGGAAAAATTCGAGAATATGGATCCCTCCAAAAGAAATAGAATAGAATTGGCATTAAGATGGTATCAGAGAGGAGTTCTGGAATCTATCCCTAACGATAGATATCTCTATTTCTGGATACCTCTTGAGATCCTAACACTTGAAGGCACAACGGACGTGGACCGAGCAGCTAATTATATAAAGGACAATTTATATCCGTCTTATCCGAAGGATTATATCAAGGATAGATTAGACATTGGGAAGATGTTCGGATGGCGCTGCGATATAGTCCACAAAGGACAGATTGTCTTTCACGCCAGAGATGATAAGAGAATACTAAAGTTGAAAGAAATCGTCCAAGAAATATTGAAAAATGAGCTGGGCCTTGAGAAGAGTGACGCTTTAGATAGGTATTTTGTCTAATGAGAGAACACAAGAGTAAATTAATCAGACTGCCTGGGATAATAAAATGGGAAGCAACTACGCCACCGGGTACGAGTATTATTATCAGAACACTATCGAGCGATGATAAAATAAATTGGTTTGCCTCGGAACCTTACACAAATCCCAAAGGTTCCAAGATTACCTCACCAGAAAAAAGGTTCATAAAACTATCGGTAGATCTTAAAACCGAAAATCCAACCGTTACTCCTGTAGTCCACAAGGTATGGATATATTATCTTGATAAGATTCTAGAGTGGGGCGGTGACGCCGGATGGGATTAAGTTCCAAAACAAATAGGAACCGTTCAAATCCATAAATAGGAGGTAAGAAAAAATGGAGTACCTTCAAGTCGGAACTCTCATAGCAGCTTTTGTTGCAGCTTTCGCTGCCATACGATCCTATGGAGAAGCCCGGGAGCTAAGGAAGGACGCAGAAATACCGGTTATCTCTTTCAGGTTTAGACAAGTGAAGGTGGAGCCGACGGACCCAATATATGATGCCGTATTTGAAAATCATAATGAACTCGCTAAAACCCCTTTTGAAAGAGGGGAATCTGTCCCAGTTTTTAGTTACCGCTTGGTAAATGTCGGGGCTGGACCCGCCATGAATTTATCGCTCGAAGTAAAGAATATGGAAGGAACTACGCGGGGAACTATGAAAGGATATATGCAAATAGACGATATTATTGGGGCTAAAGTCCCGCCAGACCTAGAGGTCTGCTTCGCTACGAGTCGTATAAATGACAATAATTGTTTACGAAAAAAGGAAACCTGGCTCGTAGTTAAATACAAAGATATCTACGGAAGGAAATATGAAACGCACTTCGTAGAGGGAAATCATAAATTTTTTGGACCCGCCATATCCTCTATAAATCTATCCTTGAATATTTAAAAGGTTGAATAAATGCAATTATCTCGCGTCCTTCTTCGTCTTGACCTCTCTTAGTCCAACAATAAACATTAAGCCCCTTCACAAAATTGAAAAGAGGAGGAATACAACTGATTATCTGACCTATAACTTTAATATCAATTTTATCCCAAAGTTTCGAGATTGTTAACAAGTCAAGGTGTTCACGGTGCGCCCCAAGCTTATTTCGTATATCTTTTAGCTCAGACCAATTCTTCTTTCTAGTATCTCTGTATTGCTTGTAGAGTCCTTTAGCTGTTGTTAATAAATTTGGCTCGATTTCATAGCCTGTCTGTCCGGAAATTATCTTGTTCGCCAAACCAACAATATGGTTATTTACCGAGATAATTTCGATAATTATGTATTTAACTATAAGTTTCTTTGTATAGGTATCAGTTGAGCCTCTATACAAACTCGCCAGCTTTTCAATGTCTCTATATATCAATTGGATAGCAATCAAGTGCATTGCTGCTTCATTAGCAGGGTGATAAAAGGTAGGACCCCTTTCACCGAATGGGTCATATATTGGCTCATCGTATCTAATCATCTTTTCGCTCCTTATCTATGTCTAGCGTCTATCGGCTTACGACGTAGAAGAGTACTTTGCGGGAGAAAATTTGGCTGACTATTATATAAAGTAAAGCATGAACCCTTTATGCTATGTTGTACGCTGTGCTGTCCTACCCAGAAGTATTACAGATTTAGGCGTCTTTTATACCAAATAATTCACGAACCAACTTATTTACTTTCTTTTCCTTCATTGGAATTTCATCAAGCCTATTATTCCATTTGAGGTCGTGTAGATTTTTAGAAAGTTCAGCCAGTTTTTTGTGGAGTCCATTTTTCGCATCAAATTTAGGAATGCCCACATGATTCATCACTGATGGTGCGCCAAATCCTCGACCCGGAGACGAATATGTTTTGATAAACTCCCTCACCGGTAAAGAGTTAATAATTGCACATAAATAATGAGCTTCATCCTCGTCATCCACTGCAAAAAATGAGGTGGTGTCAGTTGGGATAATTGTTTTGTAACCAAACGGGGTTTTATATTGAGAAACAACCGCACTAATAATATCACCAGCCATACGCTTCCAGACAACCTTGAAGTGTGCAAAGGTGTAATCCGCAACATTATACTGACTGTAAAATGGACTACCTATATCGGCATGATACTTTTTGTACGATGCTCGGTCTATGAGTTCTTGCTTAAATCGTAAAAGGTAGCCATAAGTGCGAGGCGCATCACTCTTCATTTTTGTTTCTGAATAACCTACTCGCTTCTTGGGGTCTTGGGTAATAAGAACATAAACTTGGTGAGAAATCTTCCATCTCTCAATATCCGACCCACGGACACCCGGAAATACAAAATGAGCTTCAATTCTTTCTTCTACGTGTTGTATATTTCGTTTTCCTTTCTCTGGCAGATTAAGGATAATCAGCTCTCCATTTGCCAAGACCTGCTTTATCTCAAGCCAAAAGATGCCATAAGGCTCAGTACTTGCTCCACGTCGAGCTTGGTAGGCATTTTTGCCCTGGATAGTTACAAATTCTTTTTGGCTTTCTGTGATTGTTTGCCAGGAACCTGTCGGCGTTCCTATAGGCCGTGCCAGCAATTTTTTCTTTTGAAGGAGAGTCAACGCTCCTTCTAAGGTGATATCAGGAGAGACTTTACCAACACCCTTTTTTCGGCTCCAAAGTATATACGGCAATGGGTAAGATGTCCCTGAACTCTTTCTGAAAATGATTGCTGCCGTTTTATTTGCGGCACCCTCAAACGGTCGAACCGTTACAAGGTCATGGGCCTTTAATACCTTTAGATACTCCTTTTCACCCAGACGAAACCGACGGAACCCTTCACCAGCACCTTTGGACTTGAAAACTTCCTGTGTAATGAGAAATCCGAGTTTTGCTCCTTTTTTCAGATAATAGTCTGCTGCAGCATAGGTAAAAACCATAGAAAAATCCTTTTCCCCGCCGCCGAGGCGTGCCGCATAACCTTTAAGAGAGAAAAGTCCGTATTCTTCCCATAGGGGAAGCGTTGCCCTGCGGTACTCTTGGGAAAGATAACCCCATCGAATCCAAGGTGGATTGCCAACGACAAAATCGAATTTATCAGCAATCATTGGTGCAAAGGTGTTTTTTAGAAAACGAGCCCATATGCCATTCTTTCCTTGTTTCTCGAGTTCGACCATCTCTTTATAGAAATTTTCTATAACCTGCTCATGGGGTGGAAATACCAACCCTTCTTTTTTAAAACGCTTCATAGCTTCGGAAACGGTGTATTGGTCTTTAGCCATCTTTTCAACGAGTGGTGCCGCAGTTCTCATTAGAAATCCTTTAGACTGTACCCAAATCTTCGGGACAAAAAAGGGTTGGATTGAAGTGTGAATTTCAACTGATTCTCCTTGAGGTCTTAATAACATCTGGCCTGTTCTTTCAGGCCACAGAACTGAATCGGCAAGATAAATGGGGACCTCCAAATGGCTCAATTCGTGAACTAAATCGCCGAGCGCGAAAAGATAGTTGGTGCGGGCAGCGATAATTGCTAAAGGATTCAGGTCGAAACCCCATATATTTGCAACGATTCTCTTGGCTATTTCAAGTGGCCGCTCTTTGTGATTTTGCCCATACTCCTTTGCTCGTTGAATAGCAAGAACTAAAAATGTACCAGACCCACAAGCTGGGTCTAATAAGCGTTTGCTTGTATCACCGTCATAGCCAACTTCATTCAAAACCAGTTCTGCAAGCCAATCGGGTGTGTAATATTCGCCAAGCTTGTGTCGCACCTCTTGCGGTACCAAATATTGGTATAGTTTTTTGAGAAGGTCGCGGGTAGATTCTGGGTCAATTGTAGTTGTTCCCGGCTCAAATTCCGATAGCCCTCTGGCTATTTCTCTGATTGCCTGTTCAAGTCGTGGCGAAAAGGCATCCAGGTACCATCGAAAAAAGTCGCCCTCAAGAAAATTAGTGATGCCTTGTTTAGCGTAGATCCCACCATCTTCAATATCTGCTAATTGTGTTTGTAATTCCCCTTTTGAAGTATGTGTTAGCTGGTAGGAGAATGAGGCAGTGAAACTGCTTTCTTTAAGAGTGATAAGTTCGGCAGCAATGAACTTCATCAAAAGTGCAAAATAAGTGTGGACAGAAAAAAGGAGCTCTTGAAAATCCGTTTCTCTGCCTACCCCGTAAAAACGGGAGAGTGCCAGCGACTCCTCTGCCTGTCGGGGGGTAAATTGCTCGCCATAGACTATGCCAAATAACCGCTTCCATTCATTAAAAAATACACGCACTCTTTCACTCCCCCAATATTCCAACGCATCTGCAAATGCTGATACGGCCATCGGGGCGATTTTGCTTGTTGGTCCAAACTTAGCCGCGAGATGCTCTGCCGTAAGTGGCAGGCGTGCAAGAGCACGTAGATATGTTAGGAAAGTGCGGGCAATTTCTGAACCAAAAGGATATGGACCGCGGCGGATAAACAGTGCTCTATCTATCGTCTCTGTCTTTCCATTCTTCTTTCGCGGGTACTGAACAAAGAAGATAGAACGACCATCAAAACCTACGCCTGCAAACCTACTTAATAAAGCCAGTGGATCAGTTCTGTGTCCCTGAGCTTCTGCTATCATATAGCCAATCAATTGCTCGTAGGCGTGAAGCACAGCCCGTTTTGAAGAGAATGCACCGGGTGCTTCATATTCAATAATGACTTGCCCATGTACTGCATCTGGACGACCTCGATAAACTGTTTTCGCCTCGGCTCCTAGACGCTCATACTTTGGTTTCGTCTCAACACCAATACTTTTCAAGAGAGGATCTAATATCTTTTCAAAACCAATCCGCAGGTCCTCTTCTGTTCTTGCGGTTCGCATCAACTCAATGACAAAACCAACAAGTTTATCAGCCAGCTGGAGAAGCGGCTCTTGAAACTCTGTATTCAGCTTCTGGCTCTTACCTGTTTCTTTCATGAAAAGCCTTTTCTATTCTTATTACGCACAGCATTCTATATGGCTCAAAATAACCGAACTACTTCATTTATGGTTGCAAACCTCTATGTCTTTGTATATCTTTGTAGTATTTTGTAGACTTGAGGCAAACTTTAAACCATTCATTATTCCCAAAGATTATCTTTTCAAATCTGCTTAGAATTAGTTGACAATAAAGTTAATGAATGTTCCCTTTTTACTTTACTTATCGACTTGCGCAGTTCTCCTCATCTAATTCGGCGGACCTCTTGCCTGAATGTTCTGTATTTCTCTTCTCTCAAATCATGAGGGAAAAGGTCATAGCTTGAAGCAGAAAAAGATTTAAAATAATACTTGTGTTCGGACACGAATGTATTTACCCCACTAAAATGCTGTCTTGCATATCTAAGTCTTGTCATGTTTCCGTTGGATGTATCGGTAGCCATCTTTATCTCGGCTACTAATATATCTCTTTCAATTTCTATAAAAGGTCTGGATTCGAACTTTCCTATTTTGGGTCTACTCGTTTGTATCAGAATCTTCAAGAACCCAATATTATTAGAGATCTTGAGAATAAGGTCCAGATTCTTAGAAATTTTCTTATCTTGTATCATATTTCAGTCCTTGGTCTTAGGCCTTTCAGCATTTGGAAGGTCATGTTTCTTTACCCAGTAATGGTATCTTTCTCCAAACCTATTTATTATTTCTGTGCGAACTTTTTCTGCATAGTGCTGTCTCAAATAATGAATGGCTTTACATAAGTCTCCATCACTAGTTACAAGACACTTGCTGCATTCCAAGATAGAGTTTGCATAAATACTCAGATTATATGCTTCCACTGATGGTTTCGATCCCTTATACAAAATCTCTGCCAGTTCAACTACATCTCCTTGGTCTATAGTTGAAAACTCAATACCCATGTTCTTAGTCTCTTGGATAAAGTTTCCCATGAGGTCTACTATTTTATCTCTTTCTTGGTCTTCAAGTTCGTAAGTGGCCTCTTTACCGAAAATTTCATCAAAAGGTGCTCGCTCTTTTCTCTTTTTATCATAGTAAAACCATCTATGGTAAAGAAAATACATTTCCAAGATACTTATTCTATTGATAACTAGTCTATGTCCCTTTTTTAAAAGTCGTTGCAGATAGACATAATATGGTTCCAATTTGTTTGTATTACCTCCTTCTTTCTTCGCTATGAGATACTCACAACACTTGACCAGTATATTTGTATCAAGGAAGTACGTCTCTATTACAGGCATACTTATTCTCTCCTTTGTTTGAACTCAGCCATCCATAATTCAGTGATTTCTCCTACAACATCCCTGCTTATAGGTGATATCTGCCTACCCGCTGCAATTTCGATAGCCTCATGGCAGAGGTTCAAGAGACTTCTTGGATTGCTCCTCACAAAATCCGGCAATAACTCCCACAGATTGTCTGGAAAGGGACCTAAAGTCTCTTTCTCTTCTCTAGCATCGTTAAGGTATGCGATGACAAGTCTTTTTGCGCCCTCTTTACTCAGAGGTTCAATCCAGATTGGTGTCATAAGCCTTGATGCCAAAGGCTTACAAATATCCCTAGTCAACTCCCACCCTTGAGGCGTCATAGCAATAATTATCCCCAGGGGAAGGGCGGTCACTAGGTCGAAGAGACGGCGCACAGTGTATTCGTAATCCGTTGCTTCTTTTACAGTAAACCGTTTTGATGCGGGGATTTCCTCGAACTCATCAACAAGGATCAAAATAAGCTCGAAGTTATCTGCCTTCTTAATAAGAGAAAAGACCGCCGAAAGAAATTCGTAGTCGCCTATCTCCTTTTGTCTCTTAGGAGCTACATCTCCCCAATCAAAATACTCCTTGTAATGACTTTCCATAAGAATACGAGACAACTTGCGGGCACCATTAATATTTACTCTAAGTGTTTTTTCTATTATTTCACTGAATATGGTTAGCATAGAGTCGATGTCGGCCTTCAGTTTCTTGGCGCGGTCAAAGAAACTCCTATAGTCACTTAGAATGTGTTCTTGTTGTACTCTGCTAAACAGAGAGAGTTGCTTATCGCCTGTGCGAAAAATACTATAGTACCAATTCAAATCATTCTCTTGCAGTCGAGCTAAAAGCCCCTCACGTATCAAGTTCCATAGTTTCCTTGCTATATTTCCCAGCCCTATCCTCTCAATTATGCTGCCCACAAAGTCATGAAAACCGTATCCCGGATGTTCAACATAGAAATTAGCAACTGTAGGAAAGTTTTCGCTGACAAAGTAGTGGAGAGTTTTAAGATAAAAGGTTTTCCCAGTTCCATACTCCCCGATAAGCGCTCGGCCTTTCTTGATTATTGGCCCTCCTTGGAGCAATGCATTGATGAAGCCCTCAAGATTCTCCCTTAACTTCTCCCCCGGAAAGACTATAATCCTTGGAGGCTCCATAAAGGAACCGTTAGAGGGAAAGGGATTTCTGGAAAGGCCCAGAAGATTATATCTTTTTTCAGGTTCGACTTTTTCAATCTTTAATCTCTCCATGTTTCACCTCCCAGAGTTTTTTGTGGACCACGATGTGGGTCACCCATACATTATTCAGCTTTATAAAGTTCTTCAATATTTTATTTTCGGTCTTTTCCCCCCATAGACTTCTAAAGGTCAAAGCACCTTTTGAAGAACTGCTGAATTTGACATATTCTGGTAATTCCCGGCTTGCTGTCATGAAAAAACTATTCTGTATTTCTTCTACAGATGTTCTTAAGACAGGTGCTAATTTGAATATTGTAAGGTCGAGGGGAAAGAAACTCCAATCCATGTTGGGGAATGGCCTATATAACCGAAGAAATTTCCTAAGGAAATCATCAAATTTTAGAGCCGCCGTCAAATCTAAAGGATAAAGTATGTGCTTTGTTTCATTAATATATATCTCATCGATTAAAGCGCATTCCCTCCCCCAAAGTTGTAACCCCCATTCTATAGCTATACGCTCTACAGGAGTCTCGAGGATAATTTTATCTCCTGTTTCCTTATTGACGTACTCTTTAGTCCGCACCTTCTTTCCTTGTTTCTTTATTACCGTAGGAAGAATGGAAACCACCCCACCGTGTTTCACAAAATTCTCCCATGAGAAATTCTTCTTTCCCATAAATAGCCAAAAAAAGACATCTCTGCAATCCGAGTTGGCAATGAGTAGCTTTTGAAAAATAAAGTTTTCTTCCCTATTCAAAGGAGCAAGGTACCGATTCAATTCCATAAGCCTACAGGGTTCAAATTTATTTGGATTCACTATATATTTCCTATTCTTCTCTTGTGTGATTAATCCCAATTTGAGAGCGGCTCGCCTACAATGATAAATCGGAGTAGGAGCAAAAGGATTTCCGTTCTTTTTAACAAAGATTCCTTCACGAATGCCTATTTCAGCAATTTTAGTATGAGTAAGACCATTATTTTTCTTAATTAGCAATAAGATATCTCTCACCCTTGAAAGACTGGTTTGTTTTCTCATCCAATAGAGGCTTTTATCTTTTATTTCTTTCTCCATATTACTATGCTTTCTCTTGCCGGTATTTTACCAAATTTGCCCATCTGCTGCGGGCTGTTTCCCCTCATCCTTGCGATAAGTGTCTCCTGATGCGCCAGTCCTAAAGAGTTACCTATTTTGACGAGAATCTCGCCGACGGGAATCAAGATTCCTCCATATCGAACGTCTCCAATTACAAGTGCCACGAAACCACTTTGTCTCACTACCCTTGCTATTTCCTTGAGTGCTAAGTACATATCTTCAAAATAACCTGTTATCATAGGAATAATTTGCTTATTGGGTAAACATCTTTTTTTCAACGTTATTATTATTTTCTTTAACTCAATAGGTTCTTTATAACCATCACATTTAAAGAGTCTTTTTGCCTCCACGTGTGAACGCAATGTCCTATATCTCAACTCCTTAATTTCGTTCTCCGATTCTAGAAAACCAATTGCTAATTCCAGGATATATACTCTTGTATAATCGTGCCTATTGAGATACGGGGGAGAGGTAATAATTGCGTCAAATGATGCCTTTGGAAAACAAATTTTACGTGCATCACCGAGTAGGGCTTCAGATTTAACATTATATCGTGGATTAGAATTATCCTCAATGTCGCTGAGCATTTCATTAATTCTATTAGTAATGATTTTTTTAATACCAGGGATTTTCTTATCACGAACTATTCTCAAAAAACCACCGTCTTTCTTAGCATGAGCTACCTGTTCTACTATAGAGAGAAGAGCCGTAAGGAAAAAATATTTCATTTTCTTATCCTTCATTCTTCGAATCCAGTTTCTGATAGCCAAAATATTACATAGTATCCCTGAGTCGAAGACTTTACGGAGAATTGGAATTCGCGGAAGTGATGCCGCACAGTTAGCACTATTATTCAAAAGATTCTTTAGTTCTTGGCTCTTGTGCCTAATCTTTTTTGTATCGTAATTTTGCAATTTAGCATTACAAACAAATGCAGAAAGTGGCAAAATATCTATACCTATAGTGGGTATTGCTTTTTCTTTCGCAGCTAATAAAGTAGTTCCACTCCCACAAAACGGATCCAATATATTGCTTTCAGACCCAAGACCAAATTTATCTATTAAATACCAGACTAAATCTCTTGAGAAACCATGATTAAAGTGGTACCACCTATAGATTGGAAGTTTTTTATTTTGATACGGCCTTACTAAAAGACGCAGGGGATTTATATCTTTTATGTTTTTGCTCATTTTTCGAAGTCCGTTCAAGAATTATATTACTGGCAATAATTCCTTTCGAATCGCCTACTTCGACGTCCTATTGGTCCATAAGTTATTACAGATTTAGTTGAGCGATGGTTTACCATCTAATAATTTTTCCTTGAGCATTAAACGCCCAAACTTCTTAACATTTCATTAATGACTGTAAATGAACGTCGTTTCACATCTTCTTTTTCCTTACCGTCAGCAATGGCCAAAAAATTGGCAACCCATGAGGGACCTTCGGCATTAATATCTCTAAATCGTTGCCGGATTGCATTCAGACCCCTTCTTACAATTTTGGCATTCTTTTTTGGTCTGATTTCCTGAGCTACCGAGACAGGCCCTTCTTTATAATAATCGCAAAGCACATAGATATCATAAGCATCTTTTTCTTGATATCTTTCACCAAACGCTATTCCCTTAAGGGCCAAAAAACTTGTCAAATCTGCCATTTTGAATTCAATTTCAGTCTCGCCATCTGCGGGAAGAGTTCCCCTAAGAAGGACTTTCTGGTTTAATTGTAATGCAATACCTGCTCCTAGTAAATTCCGCGCTTTCAAGTCTGGCTGGATTTGACGATGCCTCCTCCTACTTCCTTTTCCCTTAGGCGGCTCAGGAGTAAGGAAATCGATCCGTACTGTATATTCCTGGCTATCAATCTCTGATTTGACCGTTCTTTCAAACCGATAGAGAATATCTTTAGAAGGCTTGTAGTCTCTACTTAACAACATTCTGGTAATGGTTTCATATTTCTCTTCATCGATAACTTTTGGGTCAATTACTAAGTCTATATCAATTGAGCCAATATGCGTAAAATCAATATCTTTCGATTTATGAGTCTCTAATAAGAAATAAGGCACCCAACCCCCGATAAGGACTAATGAGTCACGATAGCTTTTTAGAATTGTCATCAGTTCTAACAGAACCGACTTTGAAGCATTAGTAAAAGCTGGATGGTAGTCCCCGAATGTGCGTGTAGGCATAAAGCTTTTTCCTTAAAATCTCATCTTCTTTTCTCGTAAGAAATCTGCCTGCTCTTTTCCACGAGCCGGATAATTAACAAGGTCAATATATAATTGAGTGTTGCAGACTATTGATACATTGTCTACCAACTGCTTATTATAAAACACCCCTTTATCATAAGGAATAACAAGATGGATAGTGCCTCCAGATTCAACTGGCCGAAGATTTAATTTCTTTACCCATGCTTCGGCTTCACCTTGAATGTAGAGATGCACATCCCCAAAACGGACAAAAGGAGCGATTAGAGCCGCACCACTATGTAGAGTAAGGGCATAATTAAACTTTCTATCCCCCCAAAGTTCTTTAAGCTTGACCAAGAATTCATCAAATGTTCTTGTGAAAGAGAAATAAGAGAAAATCTGGTTCTTCTTGAAATCATAATTCTGTGCCCAGTAATCAAGCAGCCCCTCAGGCTTTATTAGTCTTATTGCCCCTCTTTTTTTATCTATGAATCCTTTTTCTTTTAAAATATCCACAACTGAAAAAGCTGTGCGAATGTTCGCTTCTGCTTCCTGCGAAAGACTAGTAAATGTCCAGACTTTTCTGGGATTCTCTAATAATACCCGGAGGACCCGGGAAGATTTGGATGCAAAAGGCATTCTGAATGTGGGCTTCTTTCTAAATTTGCGGGCAAGTTTTTCGTTAGAGGTTTTTTCAATAAGCACTGAATTGAATTTTAAAAAGATATTTCCAGCCAAATCGATATATCCAATTCCTGCTTCTTTGCAAACCTTGCGACCTTGCTCTGAAATGAAGGGAACTATTACTACAGGATAATCGCCTTTTTCTACCTGAGGAGCTTGTGTAAGTTGCCCGATAGCCTGATAAAGATACCACGGTTCTCCTCTCGCTTTCACTTCACATCTCAGCCACTTGACTGAATCGCCTACTTTGATTTTTATACCAATATCCCAAAGCGAATTACTAGCAGCCGATTCCATCTTTTCAATTTTGACATCAGGTAGCATCCTTGCTAATCTTCGGGGTAGTAATCTAATGATTTCTTTTTCATTCAAATCTTCGTAAACCATATTTTTATCCCCAGTGCCAGTTTTACTCTTTGGTAAAAGTATACAAACTAGTAAAACTTTTGTCAAGGGAAAACTGAACAATTTTTCGGTGGCAAATCTACGTAATTCTTAATAAACGTTTACCTTAATATGAATATGGCGAAGCCGCTAGGGAAAGACAATAAAAAACCGCCTCATTTGGTAGGGCGGCTTTAGAAGCCTTATTATTGCTGTTCAATCTTCTATTACTTCTTTACCCACTCCCTTAACTTTGGGGCAAATTTATAGCCTTCTTTAAGCAGTTGCCTCCTTCTTCTGACCATCTCATACCGATAGCCTGGCCGTTTTGAGCGGCCTGAATATGCGTTCGGATTCTTGTTGAGTCTTGGGATTTTAGCTCGAACAATGAAAAATATCGTTGTTAGGCATGTTGCGTATGTTCTATTGTGGTACGCCGCCGCCAAAAGGCATGCCCAACCTTTCATATCGTGCAAGCGCCGATTGAATTATATCTAAACTCCTTACAAAAATCAAGGAAAATAAAATTTGCCAACCCTTTCATTTCCAAATGACCAAAAGCGGACAGAGGTTTCTGGTAAGTTGAGATTCCAAGAACTTGAATCTGGGTTGGCAAAGGTTTTGTTCAATTCTGAGAGCTTAGCTTATGGTGGATGGCCGACAGAGTGCATTGAGATATTGGCGTGCTTTCCGTGCTCGAGAAGGAGAAACGAAGTCCAGTATTTTGCAGGTGCGGAATGCTCGATTTTTTATTTTTGAGGCGGATAATGGAAAAAGTAGCCTGTCCCCTTTTTTCAAATTAATTTCTCAAGTTTTTCTCTTTCACCTGGTTCCATTTTGTATGCGTGTTTCTCTTCCGGAAACCTCTTTCCTTTCACATCCTGTATGTATTGCCTGAAGGTTTCCGTAATATCGCTACTCAAAGAAGCATATTTTTTCTCAAATTCAGGAGTAAATACCCGAGACAATCCTAACATATCACCAGTAATCAGTACCTGACCATCACAATCAATTCCTGAACCAATACCCAAAATTGGTATCTTGCTTTTTTCTGTAATAATCTTTGCCACCTCTGGGGTTACAGCCTCAAGCAAAATAGCAAAAGCACCTGCTTCTTCAATTGCTTTAGCATCCAAAATTAACTCTAAAGCACTCTTAGCAGTTCTACCACTAGCTTTGAGCTCTTCCAACTGACCCGAACTTTGAAGAGTTAGCCCAATATGGCCCATCAGTACCATTCCTGCATCTACAATCCCTTTAATTTGATTAATCACCCTCCTTCCACCTTCAAGCTTGACAGCATCCACACCTGCTTCTTTATAAAATCTCCCGGCGTTATATATTGACTTATCTACAGATTCCTGGTAGGACATAAAAGGCATGTCACCAATAACAAAAGTATTGGGAGCTCCTCTATGAACAGCTTCGGCATGAACAATCATCTGCTCCATCGTTACCGGTCTGGTATCCTTATATCCATAAACAACCATACCTAATGAATCCCCAACCAAAAGCATATCTAAACCTGCTTTTTCAGCAAAAGTGGCAGTAGGATAATCCTCACACGTGAGAAATGTAATCTTCTCTCCATCCTTTTTCATCTTGAAAAAATCAAGTACACTCTTTTTATTACTCATTCTATTACCTCCATCTTTCTTCTTTGAGGAGCTTCGTCCTTCCTTGGGCAGAGCTATCGCTCTGCAGCTACATTTGGCAGAGATGGCGCTCTGCAGCTACATTTGGCAGAGATGGCGCTCTGCAGCTGCATTGGCAGAGCTATCGCTCTGCAGCTACATTGGCAAAGCCGGCGCTATGCAGCTACATTTTCTTCAGTGTCGCTGTGCCAAAAAAGGCCCTTGCACCCGAATGCAAGGGCCCGTTCCGAAATTTCCACCAGTAAGGATAACTACCAAAAGAAAACTATCACTCCTCGACTGCGACCATAGGTTCGCCACAATGTTTTGGGAGTTCTTTTGTGACCCCACAAGCACCACCCATGCGGCACGCGAGCATTGTCCTCTCATTAATTTCAGTAGCTATCATTGGCTGGCCACAATGGATGGGTAACTCCTGCATTACACCACATTTATTGCATTTTAATTTTGCCATCTTTCCCCCCTGTAGCGTTGTGATTAATCTCCCCCAGAGATTCGGAGTCACGCTACCACCTCCTTTCTGGTTTTATGCGTTTTTGTTCTTATAACACGGAACTTATTCATAATAAACTCGTCATTTTGACGCCGATACCGCATCAATCTTTCACCATGCATTTCGAGTTCAGCGGACTTACCGAAATCTTCATTCCACGACCAACTTCCCTCTCATATTCTCGTGGCCCGAGCCACAATAAACAGAGCAGCGAAACGTGAACTCGCCTTTCTTATCCGCAATAAACTCTATAATA